>Ga0129333_10000219_pt1 | contig 41579 bp, 35 predicted proteins | sample CPB6_08_DNA_FD_94474 | JGI IMG/M metagenome (GOLD analysis project Ga0129333, IMG submission 94474) | Freshwater to marine salinity gradient microbial communities from Chesapeake Bay, USA - CPBay_Sum_0.6_0.8_DNA | ecosystem: Environmental > Aquatic > Marine > Coastal | place: USA: Chesapeake... | reverse complement strand
TGTGCATGAGATACCCAATGATTTTCATTTGGCAAATACAATAACTTACTTTTCAACCCTTTTAATTGCGCCGCTTGAAAAGCTTGTAAACCTTGCTCAATTGGCACTCTGTAATCTAAACCACCTTGAATAACCATCATCGGTGTATTCCAATTCGCCACATAATTACTTGGACTAAATTTCTTATAACTTTCTGGTTTAGCATTTTGCCAGTAATTACCGCCGATATCCCAATTGGCAAACCACAATTCTTCTGTTGTGCCATACCAGCTTTTCAAATCAAATAAACCACAATGAGAAATAAAGGTTTTAAATCTATTTTCATGAATACCCGCTAACATAAATACACTATAACCGCCATAACTTGCACCTACACAACCTAAACGATTTTTGTCGACATACGGATGAGTAGCAATAGCATCGATAGCACTTAAATAATCATCCATAGGTTTCCCTCCCCAATCGCCACTAATAGCTTCATTCCATTTTGTACCCCAACCTGGCATACCTCTTCTATTAGGCGCTACTACAATATATCCTTGAGCAGCCATCAATTGAAAATTCCATCTAAAGCTATAAAATTGAGACAAAGCAGATTGTGGTCCACCTTGGCAATATAGTAAAGTAGGATACTTTTTAGTTGGATCGAAATCTGGCGGATACACAACCCAAACACCCATTTGCTGTCCATCTACGGTATTGACATATTCCATTTTTACATCACTCATCTTGATATGTTCATATGCTTTGGTATTAGCATTAGACAGATTACTTAATTGTTTGCTTGTTAAGTCAACTTTATAAAGCTCATTGGCATGATTCATGTCGGTACGCGTTACAATAGCATAGTTACAAGCGTAACCAACAATGCCGTTAACATCAAAATTGCCATTTGTAAGCTGTTGAACGGGCGCAGCCTTAGTTTGTTCGTTGATCACAGGCACCGTTAAAGCAAATAATTGTTCTGTACCTTTTATTGGCGCAACAAAATGAATTTCATTAACTGCTTTCCATTTAAATGAAGAAACAGTTTCATCAAAATCTCCAGTTAATTTAGCCATCCATTTTGTACTTGTATTCATAACATATAAATCATTTTTATCTGCCTCAAACCCATCTCTACGCATAGATGTCCATGCCAAAAGACTTCCATCTTCATTATAAGCAGGCTGCATATCATAGCCCATCATACCTTTTGTTATGTTTTTTGTTTTAGCTGTTTCAAGTGTATAGAGATACAAATCGGTATTAGTACTTTGTGCATAAGCTTTACCTGAAAGTTTTTTACATACATAAACCAATTCTTTACCATTCGGATTCCACTCGAAATCTTCAGCACCACCATGAGGTTTTTGAGGGCAATCAAATGCTTCGCCTTTCATAATATCAATTGCAGCAGATGCTTTACCCATTGGTGCTACAAAAAGATGAGCATAAGCACCATCTTCCCAAGTATCCCAATGTCCGTAGTTTAAATCATGAAACACATAAGCATTAGCATTAGCTAAATCTTTATAAATATCTTTTGCTACCGTTGGCTGTAATAGCACTTCTTGTGCATAGGCTATCCATTTACCATCTTTAGAAACTTTAACAGCTGTTGCATTAGCTAAACCAGTATGCATTTTACGCCAAGTATTATCTGCTTGTAATTGATATAAATTACCCTTTGCTAAAGCATAAGTAGCTTGTTCATTGCGCTGAATAATTTCAAAATCAGTAGGCACTTGGATTGTAGTAACGCGGCCAGTGTTAACATCAACCTGACAATGACGTGTTGTACCCTTCTCTGTTTTAATATCTATACTTCTGGTGTCAAAATAAACTTGTTGCGTTTTCGCATTAACACCAACCGCACCAACGCGCTTCAACCCCCATAACATTTCAGGCGTAAGCAATTGTTGCGTTGTTGTTTTAGCAGTAGCTTTTTCATCTATAATTTTAGTAATCTTTTTTTCAATTACTATTTTCTTTGGTGCAACAGCTTCTGTTTTTTTAGAACTAATAATAGTTTTTACGACTGTTTTTTTAATCGTGTCCGATTTAGAAATGGTTGTTGTAGTTTTCGTGGTTGTTACTGTTTTCACTTTTGCAACAGGGGTCGCTTTTGGCAAGACAGGTGTTACTGCTTTTACGGGTGCAGCTACAGATTTAGTAACAACAGGTTGCTGTAACTTTCCTGTCGGATATTTTATAGCATAAGCTTGCGATGCTATGAGCAATGAGGATAATACAATTGAAATTCTCATACAAAAGGTTTATTAATTAGTAAAAGGTTTAAAGTCTATAATATATTCCCATGATGGCTTTGCCTGAATGGTAGATTCATGTTGCCAAAGTTGTTCGGGCTGTTTTTTAAGTTGATAATCTCCTGTATCCCACTTGCCGTTCTTATTGGCATCTTCAAAAATAATGAAACTGTACTTCCCCGGATCCAAATATTTAAATTGAAAACGCGTTTGATCTATGGACAATTGTTTCCATAACTTATCTTGGTAAAAAATTTGCAGCTTAGCATTTCTATTAAAAAAGGTATCGGAAATTTGAATATTGAGTTGCGCGTAATCATCTTCTCTTTTAGTCTTAAATTTATAAATAGCCGCTGCAGACTTTCTACCTAAAGAATCTTCAAACAAACCTTTAAGCAAGCGCAATTCATAGTTGGTTTCTGGGAGCCAATGTGTATTTAACACATACTGTAAATGGCTTGCGGTATCTTGCTGGAGTTCAAAATCTGTTTCTACAAAAGCAGCTGCACTATCTCTACTAAGTAATAATTGTTGCTTGTTTACTTTTAATGCCTTGGCAGAAACACCCACGATAAGCGGTGCATTTAAATCTTGCACTCGTTTTGTGCGATCACTCGTGTCAACAAAAACTGTTGTTATAAATGCTTTTTTATTATCCGCAGTAGATGGCGGTGGTATCATAGTCGGCTTTTTGGAATTAGCTGATTCTTCTTCTTTGAACAAACGTAAAACTAAGGGACCTTTATGGTTTGCTGGATTTACTAAAGATTGAAGAAAGGCAAACTTCTCACCTTTATCTATAGCGCCATTACTATTGGCGTCTTTTAAAGCTACTACAGCATAAGCATGTGCCGATAACCCATCGAACTTGAAACGCGCAGAAGGACTAAGCTTTGTTTGATAAAAAGATTTAGCGGAAAAGATGGAACTATCTCTATCAAAATTAAATAGCAAAACAATGGCTGTGGTATCCGGAATACCGGTTGCAGCATCCCAAACACTGCCCGACAATTGTAAACTATCAAAATAAGAGCCAGAAGAAAAAACAAAAGCATTGCGCTGATATATGTTTCCTTCGTTAAGATCTTTTATGGCACTGCCAAAATGCAAACGATAAGTAGTATTGGGTAATAATACGGAATCGGGCCATGCAACAGTAATTTTTTTATAGGTATAGGAAACGGTAAGTGGAGCATCTATACTCGGACTCATAGTAATTTCCTTTTGGGCATCAGCTACCGTAATGTATTCATCGAACTGCAAACTCAACTGATTAGGCTTCACAGACAATAAAGAGTCTTTCAAGGATTGCGAAACAAGCTTAGGTGGCAGGATATCCTTCTCGCCACCATCGGGCGGAACTATATTAGCACATGCTGCCATAAATAGCCAGCAAATACTCATTCCCCATCTTTTAAACCTAATTTTCATTTCCTTTCAAAAATAGCAGTAATTATCTATATTTTTAACATTCAAACCACTAAAAATGAAGTAATTTCACTTAAAATTATCCTAACCATTTATTAAATCTAACTCAATGAGAATCTTACTTATGGGCTTTTTATTTTCTTTATTTAGCAAGTCTACGGACGCACAACCAATTCCAAAATCTATCTATGATTTTAAAGTAAAAGCATTAGACGAAAGTGTTATTAATTTTGCTTCCTTTAAAGGCAAAAAAATATTGATAGTAAATACGGCATCAAAATGCGGATATACACCTCAATATAAAAACTTAGAAGCTTTGCATCAGCGCTATAAAGACCAATTAGTGATTGTAGGTTTTCCAGCTAATAATTTCTTGTGGCAAGAACCTGGCGACAATGCTACAATTGCAGAGTTCTGTCAGAAAAACTACGGTGTTAGTTTTGTGATGGCTGCTAAAATAAGTGTAAAAGGCAATGATATGGCGCCTATTTACCAATGGCTCACTCAAAAGAAATATAATCATGTTGAAAATAGCAGTGTAAAATGGAATTTTCAGAAATACTTGTTAGATGAAAAAGGGAATCTAATTCAAATGTTCAGTCCAGGTGTAGATCCATTAGATGCAGCAATTATTCAAGCAATTGAGAAATAAAAAAAGAGGCTTAACAGCCTCTTTTTTGGTACTATTAACTTTTAGGGAATTTCTTTTTATTTCCTGTTCCTTGAAGCGGAAGCTTTTTATTTTTTAATTTTTCTTGTTCCCAAATATATAATGCTACTTGAGCCGCTACTTCTTGAGTAGCTACATCCTCGCTTTGCAAAAACTCACTTTTAAAGTAGGTATCTATAAATTTGGTATCAAAATTGCCCTTAGAAAAAGCATCTGTATGAATAGCCCATTTACCAAAAGGCAAAGTAGTTTGAATGCCTTTAATATGATACTCATCTATAGCTCTACTCATTTTTTGTATCGCTTCATTACGCGTAGGAGCATGCACAATTAACTTAGCTATCATTGGATCATAATAAATAGGAATAGCCTGACCTTGCTCATAACCATCATCAACACGCACTCCAGGTCCTTTTGGCACAGTATACAATTCTAACTTACCCGTATCCGGCAAGAAATTATTATAAGGATCTTCTGCACAAACACGTAGCTCAATAGCGTGCCCATTTATAGCTAAATCTTCTTGCTTAAATGACAACACTTCGCCTCGAGCAACTTCAATTTGTGCTTTAACTAAATCTATACCCGTAATCATCTCCGTTACACAATGTTCAACTTGTAAGCGCGTATTCATTTCTAAGAAATAGAAATTTAATTGCTCATCTACTAAAAACTCTACCGTACCTGCACCATAGTAGCCGCAGGCTTTTGCAACAGCAACAGCACATGTGCCCATTGCTTCTCTAATTGAAGAGGTTAAACAAGAAGAAGGTGCTTCTTCAATTAATTTTTGATGGCGTCGTTGGATAGAACATTCGCGTTCAAACAAATACACATAATTTCCATGTTGATCACCCATCAATTGAATTTCAATATGTTTAGGCGCTGCTACATATTTTTCTATAAATACATCATCATTACCAAAAGCACTTAGGGCTTCACTTTTAGCCAATTGCATTTGTTCTGCTAATTCTGCTTCTGAATTTACAACACGCATACCTTTACCACCACCGCCAGCAGATGCTTTAATTAAAATGGGATACCCAATGCCAGCAGCAATTGCAATCGCCTCTTCTACACTTTGTAAAGGATCTTCTGTACCCGGCACCATTGGTACACCAAATTTCTTAGCCGCTTGCTTAGCAGAAATTTTACTACCCATAATCTCAATGGACTGGGCTGAAGGACCAATAAAAATTAAACCTGCATCTGAAACTGCCTTTGAAAATTGTGCATTTTCGCTCAAGAATCCGTAGCCAGGATGAATGGCATCTGCATTACACTCTTTAGCAACCTGAATAATTTTATCCGCCAACAAATACGATTGCGAAGAAGCTGCAGGACCAATACAAAAGGCTTCATCTGCAAAACGAACAAAAGGCATAGCTCTATCTGCTTCTGAATAAACAGCTACAGTTTTGATGTTCATTTCTTTAGCTGTACGCATAATACGTAATGCAATTTCCCCTCTATTGGCAACAAGAATTTTATTCATACAATGAAACTAATTAAGAATTTAAAGAACTGCCTTTGCCAAATTTAACAAACATGTTTAAATACAATACTCTCGACAAACGCATTGTTATGGGTTGTAAAAGCAATACGATGCTAATACTTGAACCCAGCGCATAAAAGAAACTATTGTCTTTGTAGGACAATCCAAATATTAAATGATAGGATACAAAAGATATGGCAAGCATAGCAACCGATAAAGCATAACTTACATAACCAGTGCCATAATAAAAACCAGGCTCAATCTCCATTTTTTGATGGCATACGCTACAATGCTCTGGCATCATCAATAATCCTTTTAATGGGAAGATACTTTTTTGAGTAAACATAGCACCCTTTCTGCAATTAGGACAACGCATTTTAATTATAGAAAGTATATGAGAAGGTGTGGTGTTGGGCATAGCATTAAATTTACGCAAAGATACAAATCATTTGCTTTCTCTTTTAGGTATTTATTCTTCCATTTGCTTATGGAAAAACTCCCATACAACACGTGCTTTGGCACTTCCAACCGCCAAAGCCAATTCTCGTTGAGTAAGTTGTTTTATTTTGGTTACCGATTTGAAGGATTGCAAAAGCGCCTCAATGGTCTTGGAACCAATACCCGGAATTGCTTCTAATTCGTTTTTAAACACACCCTTACTTCTTGTGTTTCTATGGAAGGTAATACCATAGCGATGCACTTCATCTCTAATAGCCCTAATCAATAAGTGCTCAGGGGCATCATAAGGCAATTGTAAGGGCACTTGATCATTAGGAAAAAATATAGATTCCTCTCTCTTTGCTAATCCCACTACCGTAAGTTTGCCCATTAAATCTAATTTTTCAAGCGATGCAATGGCAGCACTCAATTGCCCTTTACCACCATCAATTATTACTAATTGTGGCAATGGTGCTTGCTCCTCTAATAAGCGTTTGTATCGCCTATAAACAATTTCGCTCATTGAAGCAAAATCATTGATACCCTCTACTGCTTTAATATGAAATCTTCGGTAATCTTTTTTAGAAGCTACTCCATTTTTAAAACAAACCATAGCGGCTACAGGAAAAGAACCTTGAAAATTAGAATTATCAAAACACTCAATATGCACAGGCAATTCTTTTAATTTCAACGAGGATTGCATTAAATGCAAGGTCTCCATAGGTTGCTTTATGCCGGCACCTAATACCAATGCATCTTTCTTTTTTATTTCATTTAAGAATGCAATGGTATTTTTTATACTTAAGTCTAATAACGCTTTCTTATCACCCGATTTAGGGACTAAAACGTTTACCTCTTCAACAGTAATAAAAGGTATGGGTGCAATAATCGTAGTAGCATTACTTTGAAATAAGGTTCGCATTTGCAATGCACATTGCGATAAAATATCTTCTTCAGTCTCCTCAAACTGCGCCGTCACTTGTATCGATTTAGCATACAAGATAGCACCAGCTGCTACCATCATATAATTAACAAATACTTGATCTCCATCGCGCATTAAAGAAATTACATCTACATTGCCAATATTAGGATTTACAACCGTAGATTTTGTTTGATAACGTTGTAAAGCTTCTATTTTAGATTTTAAAATAGCTGCTTGTTCGTATTTCATAGCCGCAGACAATTGCTGCATCTCTTGCTTTAAATCTTTAATAACTTGTTGCACATCTCCCTTAAGCACCTTTCTAATATGCTGAATATAATGCTCATAATCGCTTTCTGATTGAAAGCCTTCGCATGGACCTTTACAATTTCCTAAATGATATTCTAAGCAAACCTTATATTTTTTCTTAGCTAAAGATGCTGGCGATAAATTGAGATTGCAAGAACGGATAGGTAAATTCTCTTTTAACAAATCGACTAAAGCCCTAGCTGTAACTACATCTGTAAATGGACCAATATATTCAGATCCATCTTTTGTATAACGACGCGTGAAATAAATGCGTGGAAATGCTTCTTTTTTAATTACGATATAAGGATAAGTTTTATCGTCCTTTAGTAAGATATTATAACGAGGCTGATAATGTTTGATTAATGAATTTTCTAACAATAAAGCATCGTGTTCGGTATGGGTAACTGTAAATTCAATCGTATGAATTTGATCTACCAATTTCTTGGTCTTATAATTATCATGATTTTTGGAGAAATAAGAGCGTACTCGTTTGTTGAGACTTTTTGCTTTGCCTACATAGATCAATTGATTTGCCTGATTGAAATACTTGTAGCAACCCGGTCCGGATGGAATAGCAGGAGCAATTTTAGCAAATTCTTCTTTCGTCATAATTACATAAATATATAACTCGTGGTACTCTTTTGCGTAACTCCAGATGGCAAATAAAGTTCTTCTTGAATTTGTATGGTTTTAAGTGGCTTGTACAACAACTTCTGAACCAAATGCAAACCATTTCGTGTTTTGTTTGCTGTGATATAAATAGATTTAATTTTCTTATTTAATAAATCTACCACTACTTGTAAAACTTGGGTTACCAATTGTTCATCTTTAGCTTCATAATACAATGTCATCGTTTGCATACTAGGATCTTGAAACGTATTGACTACGTATTTAGATCTGAAACTACTATCACTAATATCCGTATCCCAAAATTGCACAGCTATAGACCTCCAATTTAAATCTAAAGCAGAAACCATTTGTGTATCTATTCCTTTTGCATCTTCGGTTATTTTATAAAGTGAATATGGCTGACCTTCAAAGGAATTCCATTGATCTTGAAAAAACTGTTTTACAGAATAATAGTTGCCCTTTAGGACGGTATCCTTAACGATTTTATTTTTGTCGGCGCGACAAGAAACCAATGTTTGTGTACATAGGAGCAATAGCGCAAAGCCTATTAAAGCAACATATCTCATAACGCGAATTTACAAAAAGCAAATTTAAAAAGTAGAAAAATAAACAATAGTGTATATTTGTAATAACATTCTGGCACGGCTTGGTTTCAACAAGCACTTATATTTATATTAATGACGTATTTGTTCAATCTTTTATTATTCGTTATAACACTTATTGGTGGCTTACTACCCTTAAGAAATAAGGATTTTCTTCCAGAAAAAATCAATACGATATTAGCCTTTTCAGGATCTTTTTTACTAGCCGTAACTCTTTTACATTTAATACCTGAAACCTTTACCGACATTGGCTCAAAAGCCGGACTTTACTTACTAATTGGATTTTTCATACAATTGGTTATTCAACGCTACACACACGGAGTGGAGCATGGTCATATTCACGTGCATCATCATGGTGAAAAAATGGCACTTTCGTCTGTGATTATTGGTTTGAGTTTACACGCAGCAATGGAAGGCATTCCATTAGGTTTCAATTACCATTCCAATAGTACCGAGCCCGCATTGTACTTAGCCATTGCAACCCATAAATTTCCGGAAGCAATTTTAGTAGCCTCCTTGTTGATAGCAACAGGGAATAGAACTAAGATCATTCCTACCATTGTTTTCTTTTCAGCCATTACCCCAGTAACTGCTATTTTAGCACATAATTTGGGCATCTATTTCTTATTTGTATCCACAATTATTTCTGTTATCATTCCTATAGTTGCAGGTGCTTTTTTGCATATTGCTACCACTATATTTTTTGAAAGTGGCACCAAGCATCATATGCTTACCAATAAAAAAATATTGGCTATTCTGTTGGGTGTTGGACTAGGTTTATTGACTACTCTTATTCATGATTAAATATGTTAGCGTTGCAACCTAAACATATCATCATCAGCCGAACAGATAGTATTGGAGATGTTATCTTAACCCTACCCTTAGCTGGTTTGATAAAACAGCAATTCCCAAATTGTAGCATTAGCTTTATTGGCCAGCCCTACACCCAAGCAGTAATTGAGCGCTGTCAACAAGTAGATCATTTTATCAGTAAGGCTGATTTTATTACTTCCCATACTACTACAAAAGCAGATGCTATAATCCATGTCTTCCCTGATGCTGCAATTGCAAAAGCTGCAAAAGGCAAAGATATTACCTTACGCATTGGCACCACCAATCGATGGTTTCATTGGTTGTACTGCAACCGTTTAGTTCGCTTAAGTCGTAGGCATTCACCACTTCATGAAGCTCAATTAAATGCAAAGCTGTTACAACCCCTATTTCTCGAAACGAATTATTCACTCGAGCAACTAGCAGATGCCACAACTTTAGGAACAGAAACAAGTTCAGCATTTTCCTTGGATCATTCCAAATATCACTTGATATTACACCCAACTTCTAAAGGAAGTGCGAGAGAATGGGGCAATGAAAACTTTGAAAATTTAGTACGTTTATTACCTAAAGAAAACTTCACCCTTTATTTGTGTGGCTTAGAAAGTGATCGAACTAAATTAGCACCCTTATTAGAAAAATGCGATGGCGAGTTCTTTATTGATTGTATAGGCAAATTCAACTTAAGTACCTATATCGATTTTATTCAAGCTGCAGATGGCCTTATTGCCAATAGTACTGGCCCGCTTCATATTGCAGCTTTAAGCAATAAAGATGCCTTTGGAATATATCCACCTATAAAACCTATGCATCCTGGCAGATGGTCGCCCATAGGCAAACACAGCCAAGTCTTTGTTTTAGATAAATCTTGTGAAAGTTGCAGACATACTCAAGAAGCATGTGCTTGTATGTTAGCCATTCAACCAATGGCAGTTGCAGAAGCGATTAAGCAAGCAAGGCAAAGGAAATTAAATAAGCTCTAGTATTGCATCCCACAGTTGGTAACGATGCTGTATACTTCTTTTAGCATATTCAGCGGCCTCTTCCCATTTGTGCACATCATCTCCACATAAAGCAGTAACCATTTCAATTGCCAAATGACTATGATGATCACCATCTACTTCTATATGACGTTCCAAATAATATTTAAACGGATTAATTTTCTCTGGATGACTCGTAGAAAGTTCTTTTACTAAATTCATGAACATTTCTGGGATCAAATCTTCTCTTCCAAAAGTAAAAACCGATGCCACCACATGTGCTTTTTGGGTAGCTACCACTTCAAATGTAAATTCAAGGAAAGCTTGTACTTTAGGATGCGCAACCTGTTTTTTGATAACATCGTGAATAGCAATGCCCTTTTGCAAATCTTCCAAGAACGCATGAATACCGGAGGTAGACGCCCCCAATTGCTGCATTGCTTTTACATACATTTCAAAATGGCTCATACGCACACCGTGCTCGTCAACATCTGATTCTTCACCTAAAACAATTTCATTGATCAAATAGCGGGTATTCGGCGTTCCAACTGGCACCCAAGGCACTTGAACACAAGTAAGTAATTGCTGCAATGTTTTTAGTAAAGACATGAAATCAAACACTGCATATACATGTTGTTCTGTAAACAACTGTAATTGATCTAAACGTTCTACTTTCTTATACAAAGGATGGGTAAGTAAGGCTTGTCGATCTTGTTCTATAACTTTCTTAATTTGTTCTATTGAGGCGTTCATCTTTAAAATTTTGTAAGGGTTTGTTGTTGCATCCAAGTTTCTACTCCATTTGGCAAGGCCACTTTATACCAATTAGGTGTAAGTTCTAATACCGAAACAATCGTACCATACGGTACTTTTGTACCTGACTTAGACATAGGGGTCGCATATTGCATTGCTTGATCGGATTGAACAACAAAAACAGTAGTATTCTTTAATGAAGACCAAGAAAAATAGGCCATAATAAAAAAACAAATACTTAAAAAAAGCATACTGTTTTTGACTATTCTAAACTGTTTCTTTATTTGTAATGCCTTAGGCAAGTACATACATAATCCGATAAGTACCCATAAACCAAGTGCCGTAAAAGCCCAATACGTATGAAAATAGGGACTACTTAAAAGTTTCCACCATCTTAACAAAATAAAGTCAAAATAGTTGGGCAATCGATCAACTAATCTACTTTGAGCAACCAGCAAATTATCCTTTGCATCTTTGTTTAAGGGATTAAGCAATATGGCTTTTTGGAAACAGGCAATAGACTCTGCCAATAAATGTTGTTGATAATATACTACCCCTTTATTATACCAAAGCTGATCTTGATAAGGAGCTTCTTGCAACATACTGTCGATACAAACATTTGCAAAATCCCAGTTTTTGTTTTGCATAGCTTGCTGAAATTGCAAGGGAAGTGCACTTTCTGTATTGTCTGCCCAAACTGAAAAGCTAGCAAAATTTAGAACTGTAGCAATAATAAAATAGAACTTCATCTTCTTCATTTTTTACTATTTTCAATGTGAGTAATAATAGCAATAGTGTCTTGATATGTTTGCTGCATTTTGTGCTCTGCAATCGAAGGTGCATATAAGGCCATTTCGCAATCATTGATTACTGCTGTTACATTATCTATTATTTTTTGTTCCAATTGCCTTGCTGCCAATTTTTCTAAAGCTGCTTCTTTAGACAAGCTCGCTAAATCAATAGTTAATTTATCGCTTAAATAAAGCCAAATAGCTTTAGATACCTCTTCATAAAACAACTCGATCTGCTTTTGGTCTAAAAACACTTGAGCTTTTTTCATTCGTTTTAAAGCCACTCGATTTGATCGATTATTTCGTTTATCAATCCAAGCACTCCACATCTTTTGCCATTTGTGTTTTGTCAACTGAATAAGTAAAAACAAGCCTACCAATAGCATTATCATCCAATACCACGCATGATCGAATGCATAAAAAGGATTTTGGGCATTAATGGAACGATTGTAATTATGAAATTGACTTAGCTTAACTTTTTTATTAGTAGGTAGTTGCTTACCTAACACTACATGTAAATGAATAGGCTGTGAAACGATGCTCTCGTATTGTTGAGTTGCCGGATTAAAATAGGAAAAAGTAATGGGCGCTATTTCGTAATCACCTGGTGCCGTTGGCAATAAGGCATATTCAAATTCTTTAAAACCTTCAATAGCCGTTGTTCTTCCTGTTATAGAGTCTATGACTACAGGGTCATATTTTTCTAATCCTTTTGGCAAATCAAATACAGGGGCTTCTATTAATTTCAAATTACCACTTCCCCTAATAAGTAATTTTAATTTTAAAGCATCATCGGTGCTACAGGATAGTTTGTCTAATTGAACATCGAATTGAAATTTACCAACAGCTCCAGTATACGATATTGGTTTTTTAGTGTTGGGTACTTCTTTAACGTTTATCGAAACGGGCGCACTTGCAATTGTTACTGGAATATCTTTATAAGCCATTCCCGAAAAAAGATCATTATCAAAAAATGGATCGCCCATAAACAAGCTTCCAAATTGACTAAAAAAAGGATCATCAGCAAAAGGGTTTGCCCGCTTTGTTTTTTGCACTACCCTTACGAGCCCCTTTGCTTCTGCAGGATCTAATTGCAATTTGCCTACTTGCTGAGGGAATAGTGCTGACTTTTTGAGAAGAAATACCTGGTATTTTTTACCATTGATAATTTCTTCTGTAGGTTTCATTTCTTTTGGCAATTCAAAATCTTGTGTCCAAAAACCATTTAAGGAAGGCAATTTTGAAATACTCATTTGCATAGGCAAACGCGTATAAAGCTTATAGCTTGTCGTAATTTGCTCACCTACATAGGCACTTGATTTATCTACGCTAACTTTTATAAAAACATCTTTATTTAAATCTGCAGGCGCTTTTATCTCTTCTGCCGACTGATTTGAGGGTGGCGATTGTTGTCGACCTCTCCCTGAAAAAAGTTGTTGCATCTGTTGCATTTGCTGACGCATCATTGCCCAAGGATCTTGATCGTCGTCTCCGAATGGATCTCTCGACGAGGATCTTTGTTGGGCTAAAGATCCATTTACTACCTGCACACTTACCGCATTAGAAACATAGGTGTGATTAGCAGCATCTTTGGCGATAGCACCTAAAACAGTACAGGTACCTAAATGCTTGGGCTGTAAAACATAAGAAATGGTAATGGTTTTTGATTCTACCATTCTATTACCCATCATTTGAATATTGGACTGCGACGATTGATAGGGACCTCCAACGATATTGAAATCTGTATAATTAGGAGGCGATAAGCTCTCTATTTGTTGCGCATTTTGCAAGACGTAATCTACTTGCAACTGATCTTTTATGCCCATTTTTTCTCCACCAACTTGCGTACTAAAAACAAGCTGTTGAGCAAAAGCGCTCCAAGAAGAAAAAACTATAAAAAGCCATAGCAAAAATGACCTTGCCATAAAAAAATTTTTAATTGCAAATTTAATACGGGGGCTAATTAAGCAAAATTAACAGTGGTTAAAAATGCGTTAAAACAGTTCAATATTTAAAGACAAAATATGTACTTTTAGTTGAAATACATAAAAACCGAAATGAATAAAATTCAAAAAGCATGGGCCATGTACGATTGGTCTAACTCCGCTTATAATCTAGTGATCACTTCTACCATTTTCCCGGCCTATTACAAAGCTGTAAGTCCAGAGAAGATTCAAATAGGTAATCATTCCCTGTCTAATAATGTGGTATTTGATTATACCCTTGCTTTTGCCTATTTACTAATCGCTTTTATGTCGCCCATATTATCTTCTATGGCTGATGTTGGCGGTAATAAAAAACGCTACATGCAGTTTTTTACTTACATAGGTAGTATTGCTTGTATGGGATTATTTTATTTCACAGACACTCACTTTTGGTGGGGCATCTCCTGTTTTGCCATAGCGGCAATTGGGTTTTGTGGCAGCTTGGTATTTTACAATGCCTACTTACCAGAAATTGCTACGAAACAAGAACAAGATAGTCTAAGCGCCTTGGGTTTTACCTATGGTTATATCGGCTCTGTATTATTACAAATCATTTGCTTAACATTTATCATGATGCCATCGTTTTGGCATATTCCAAATGAAGGTTTAGCGTCTCGTATATCGTTTTTTTTGGTAGGCGTTTGGTGGTTAAGTTTTTCCCAAATCCCTTTTCGATTATTGCCAAAAGCAACACCTACAGCTGAGCATAAACAAGCTAAAAGTTCCATTTGGAAACAAGGCTTTAATGAATTAAAAAAAGTACTAGAGATTGTTAAGAAAATGCCGGTCCTAAAAAATTACCTAGCTGGCTTTTTCTTTTATAGTTTAGGAGTACAAACGGTAATGCTAGCAGCTACACTATTTGCCACTAGTGAAATCACCAAATCGAATGGTGAAAAATTAGGCATGCAAGAGCTAATAATTATCATCCTTATTATACAACTAGTAGCCATTGTTGGCGCAACGTTAATATCAAAACTCTCCATGCGCATTGGCAATATAAAATCCTTAATGATTGTCGTTATTATTTGGATTGGGGTTTGTATCGGCGCCTACAATACGCATCATGAAACGGCCTTTTACTGCTTGGCAGCAGTTGTTGGATTAATTATGGGCGGTATTCAATCTTTAAGTCGCTCTACTTATTCTAAACTCATGCCAGCCACACAAGACACCAGTTCTTTTTTTAGTTTTTATGATGTTAGTGAAAAAATTGCTATTGTAATAGGTATGTTTGCCTTTGGTTTTATAGAGCACATAACGGGTAGTATGCGCAACTCTATACTTCTGTTAATTTTATTCTTCCTTATTGGTTTTGTTTTTTTAACCCGTACATTGCAATATCAAAAATCAACAAAATAATGAACTTATATTCTATACAAACAGGTCTTTTCAAATTGGATGGTGGCGCTATGCATGGGGTTGTACCTAAAAGTATGTGGCAAAAATTTAATCCGGCTGATGAAAACAATATGTGTAGTTGGGGCATGCGCTGTTTACTTATCGAACAAGACAATCGTTTAATATTAGTGGATACAGGCATTGGCAATAAGCAAGATGAAAAATTCTTCAGCCATTATTATTTACATGGTGGTTCTACATTAGAAAATGAACTAAAAAAAGTAGGCTTTTCAAAAGACGACATAACCGATGTATTCCTCACGCATTTGCATTTTGATCATTGCGGAGGCGCCATTGAACGACAAGGCGATCAACTCATTCCAGCTTTCAAAAACGCTACTTATTGGAGTAATGAAGACCATTGGAATTGGGCCGTTCATCCAAACGATAGAGAGAAAGCATCTTTCTTAAAAGAAAACATTTTACCTATTCAAGAATCTGGGCAATTACAATTTATCCAAACTAAAGAAGCAGAAGAGTGGTTGCCAAATATTGCCATTCGTTATGTATACGGACATACCGAAGCAATGATGCTACCACAAATAAAGTACAAAAACAAGACCTTGTTGTATTGTGCCGATTTAATGCCATCTGTTGCGCACATAGCGCTCCCTTGGGTTATGGGTTATGATATGCGTCCATTAGAAACCTTGAAAGAGAAAAAATCGCTATTGCAAGAGGCGGTAGAAAATAACATGTACTTATACTTTGAGCATGATGCAAAAAATGAATTATGCTCTTTGCAACAAACCGAAAAAGGCATCAAGCAAGATCAATTATTCTCTTTAAACGAGCTATAAATAATATGTGGAAATCAATTTTAATAGTAGGTTCAGGTGGTTTTGCAGGAAGTGTTGCTCGTTATTTAATTGGCATGTGGATTCAAAAAGGAAATTCATTCTCCTTTCCTTGGGCTACTTTTTTAATTAATGTAACGGGCTGTTTTATCATTGGCATCTTGACTGGCTTATTGCAAAAGAACTTTCAAAACCAGCAATTATGGTGGCTTTTACTAGCTACTGGTTTTTGCGGTGGCTTCACTACCTTCTCAAGCTTTGCACTTGAAAATGTACATTTAATTAAAAACACACTCAGCTATTATGCAATGTTGTATACCCTTGCTAGTATCGTAGTAGGTATATTACTTTGCCGTTTGGGTGTTTGGTTAATCAATTAAAAAAAATCTTATGCCAACCTATTCGTTTCAATTTGAGAAAATTAATCTTGGTGATCTCGCTCCTTCAATATCACAAGCATTGGTGCTTGCAAAAGCAGCTTGCGAAAAAGCATATGCTCCCTATTCTCATTTTAAAGTAGGTAGTGCCTTGCTTTTAGATGATGGTACCTATATAGTAGGATCAAATCATGAAAATGCTGCTTATCCCGCTGGCATTTGCGCAGAGCGCGCTGCATTATCCTCTTTAGATATGAGTGATCATCAACGAAAAGTAGAAGCAATTGTCATTACCTATCAATCGGAAAGTGAAATGAAAGACCCACTTTCACCTTGTGGCATATGCCGACAAAGCATTGCAGAAATTCAACATTGGCAAAAAGCGCCCATAGCTATTTATATGTGTAGCCCTTTAGATGAAATTATAAAGGTAGCAGATGCTAAACACCTACTACCTTTTGGTTTTAATAATGACTACTTAAAAATGGATTAATACGCTCTAGCAAAAAGTACACGTTGTTTAGATGGATTACCTGTTAAAATACAAGTACCCGCTTCCAATTTATTATCTAATGGAATACAACGTATAGTTGCTTTAGTTAATTCTTTAATTTTCTCTTCTGTTTCTGGTGTGCCATCCCAATGCGCTGCAACAAAACCCGTTTTATTATCTAATACGTCAACAAATTCATCCCAAGTATTAACCTCGGTTGTCATCGTATCTCTAAATAGTTTTGCTCTATCAAATAGATTTTGCTGGATAGTACTTAATAAATCTACTACTTGCGTATCTAATTGATCCATACTCCAAACTTGTTTCTCTTTGGTATCTCTACGCGCAACCTCCACTTGATTGTTTTCCATATCACGAGCACCTAAAGCAATTCTTATGGGCACTCCTTGCATTTCATATTCTGCAAATTTCCATCCTGGTCTTGCAGCATCGTCTAAGTCCATTTTCACACGTACTCCTCTTGCTTGTAATTGCTTAGCCAATTCCTTTATTTTAGCATCAATTGCAGGTTTAGAATCTGGGCCTTTGTAAATAGGTACAAATACAACTTGTACTGGTGCAATTTTCGGAGGCAATACCAAACCTTCGTCATCGCTATGCGCCATAACTAATGCGCCAATTAATCTTGTAGACACGCCCCAAGAAGTAGCCCAAACATATTCTTCCGTATTATCTTTGGTTGAGAATTTAACATCAAAGGCTTTCGCAAAATTTTGACCTAAGAAATGAGATGTACCTGCTTGCAATGCTTTTCCATCTTGCATTAAAGCCTCAATACAATAGGTTTCTTCAGCTCCTGCAAAACGTTCGTTCGGACTTTTAATACCTCTAATTACAGGCAAAGCCATAAACTCTTCTGCAAAAGTTGCATAAACTTCCAGCATACGTTCTGTCTCCTCAATAGCCTCTTGCTTGCTAGCATGAGCAGTATGTCCTTCTTGCCACAAAAACTCAGCCGTGCGCAAAAATAAACGAGTACGCATTTCCCATCGTACTACATTTGCCCATTGATTAATAAGCAAGGGTAAATCGCGATAAGATTGAATCCAATTTTTATAGGTGCTCCAAATAATGGTTTCAGAAGTAGGACGCACGATTAATTCTTCTTCTAATTTAGCTTCAGGATCAACTATTATACCTTTCCCATTTGGGTCATTTTTTAAGCGATAGTGGGTAACTACAGCACATTCTTTTGCAAAACCATCCACATGTGCTGCTTCTTTACTTAAAAAACTTTTAGGAATAAATAATGGGAAATAAGCATTTTGATGGCCCGTTTCTTTGAACATGCGATCTAATACATCTCTCATATTCTCCCACAAGGCATAGCCGTAAGGCTTTATAACCATACAGCCTCTTACAGCCGAATGATCTGCCAATCCGCCTCTGAGAATTAATTCATTATACCATTGGGAATAATCTTGTTTACGAGTTGTTAATGTCTTACTCATTAGTCTTTTTAAAGTGTTTATGTTGTACTTTTATGGGGATGTATTTGCAAAAGTACTTAATTTCTATTTAGCAGTTTGTACCTAAAACCTAATTTTTATGAAACAATCATCATTCACCCTTTTGTGTTGCTTGTTCTTGGCAAGCTTCACAAGTTTCGCACAAAATACCACTACCGACGAAGATGATATTTATTTCAATAGCGCTGATGCTGCTCAAGCTAAATTGAAGGAGGAAAAAAACAAGAATTCTAGTGCTAATCAAAATGCACCTAATTCGGTTCCTTATTCAAATAGCTCATATAATGACCAAAATAATTCATATCAGTATCAAAACTACGACGATGAAGCCTATGTAGATTATGATGATAATGATGATTATTTTTACGCTAGTAACTTACGCAGATTTTATAATCCTTTTTATAATCAAGGTTATTATAGTTTTTATGTCAATCCTTATTGGTATAACCCATATTGGGTAGATCCGTATTGGAGTTATAATCGCTTTTATCAAAACCAATTTAACTATAACTACGGACCTTACTGGAGTTCTAATTGGTCTTGGAATACCTGGTTTGGATACAATGGCTTCTCCTGCTACAATTACCCTTATTACTCTGGATTTTGGGGCGGCAATATGTATAATAATGGATTCTGGGATGGCTACTATTATGGCATGAATCAATTCCATTATTATAACTCATTCTTTTCTGGCAATTTTGGCAATAATAACAATTACAGATACGGCCCTCATGGCTCTATGAATGGCCATTTCAGATTACGCAATGATTTTGCGCGCAATAATTATTCGCTAAGCGGTATTAATAATGGACCCCGCAGTGGATTTAAAATGAGCGATCCCAATAGGGAAAATCGCACAATGGAAAATAGATCTAATCAGGCTCCCATTGACAATACCAGAAATGGTTACAACAATTTGAATGACCCGGGCAATCGTGATTTTAGAAACAATAGAGGAAATTACCAAGCGCCAGATAGAAGCCAACCAATAGCTGCACCCAATACAACGCCTAATCAAAATCCTCCTTCTCGATTTGATCGTTATAACAATAACGAACAACCTTATAGAAGCAATCCAATTAGACAAGTGCAACCAAGTCCGAGATATAACGAACAAAGAAACCAAGATAATTTTAGACCCGCTGTACCAGCTAGCGAACCAAGACGTATAGATCGACCAATAGAACAAAGACCAAGAGAAATGGGCAGTCCAGGCGGTGGATTTAGACCTCGATAACTGCATTCCTTTTATGAAAAAAATTATATTTAATAGTATAAGCTTCTTATTATGCTGCTCAAATGCTATGGCTCAGAATGAGCTTGATGCATTGCGCTATAGTCAAACACAATTATATGGCAATGCTCGTAGTGCAGGCTATGGTAATGCCAATGGTGCTATTGGTGCTGATTTTGGAGGATTAAGTTATAACCCTGCAGGAATAGGCACGTACAGAAAAAGTGAATTCGTTTTCTCACCTAGTCTAAAAATTAATGCTACCAAGGGCGAATTTCAAAACAATACGAGTACTTCAACTAATACAAAATTTAATGTAAACACATTGGGTTTGGTCTTTATTTCTAAGACTGCTGAAAACAATTCCTATAGCTCTTGGGAATCAACAGGATTTGCAATTGGATATAATAGAATCAACGACTTTAATGTAAATTATACCTATTCAGGTACCAACAATAGCTCTTCTGGTAGTAGTTATTTTAGTAATGGTGCTAACAATACCAATACTGCTGACGGCTATTCACCTCAATTCTTAGGCTACCAAAGCTATTTAGTCAATAAAAATTCGGCAGGCCAATATCTATCCGTTGTAACACCAGGTATGCCGCTTACGCAAACAAAAGAATACACTCAAAGTGGCAACATGAACGAGATAGTGCTCTCTTTTGGTGGAAATTATAATAATGTGCTCATGTTAGGTGCTACCATTGGCATTCCATCAATAAATTACAATGCTACAAGAATCTTCACAGAAAGAGATGCTTCTGGCAACACCAATAATGATTTTGAGAATTTTACTTTCAAAGAAAAATTAAATACGAGTGGTACCGGTATCAATTTAAAATTAGGCAGTATTGTAAAAGTAAATGATCAAATACGATTAGGACTTGCCTACCATACCGGATCTAGTTTTGCCATGAATGATTTATATGCTGTTACTTTACAAACCAATACGGAAAATTTAAAAATTAGATACAATGATCTTACAGGACCCATTACTACTACACAACCTGACAAAGACAATAATTTTAATTATACGCTAATCACACCCAATAAATTTATTGCGAGCGCTGCCTATTTTATCAATAAAAATGGCTTTGTAAGTATAGATATTGAAAACGTAAACTATACAAATATGCGTTTTAAATACAGCAGCGAATTTGCATCGTATCAAACAGCTGTTAATACTAAAATAGCTATGGCCTACAAAAACTCCCAAAATTACAGATTGGGCGCTGAGTGGAGAATAGAAAATAAAATGTTTAGAGCTGGTCTTAATCTTGTTGGCAACCCAAACAAGACTTCAGAAAGGGCTTTTTCAAGCATTAAATACGCCTTAGGTTTTGGTATACGATTTGATCAGATTTATTTAGATGCCGCTTATGTATTGACTAAAAACTACAGCCAAGAGCAGCCTTATACTATAGACGGCATCAATGCGCCTATTGCTAGCATTAATAATTCAATGAGTTCTCTTATTTTTAGCATTTGTACTAAATTTTAAGACTTATATTTGCATTCTAAAATCAAACAAAATGACACATACATTACCTGCATTATCATATGCATACGACGCTCTTGAGCCTCACATCGACACTTTAACGATGACTATTCATCATACTAAGCACCACCAAGCTTATGTAGACAATTTAAATAAAGCTATCGCTGGTACGGAAGCAGAAAATATGGATATCATTAGCTTAATGGGTTCTATTTCTAAATTCCCTGCAGCAGTTAGAAACAATGGTGGTGGTCATTATAATCACACACAATTTTGGACTGCATTACAACCAACAGCAGGTGGAGCTCCAGTAGGTGCTTTAGCAGATGCGATCAATGCTACCTTTGGATCAGTTGACGCATTAAAAGAACAAATGAATGCAGCTGGCGCAACACGTTTTGGAAGTGGCTGGGCATGGTTAGGCGTTAAAGATGGCCAACTTGCTATTTGCTCTACACCTAATCAAGACAATCCCTTAATGGATATCGCAGAATGTAAATGCCAACCTATTTTTGGAATTGACGTTTGGGAACACGCTTACTATTTACATTATCAAAATAGAAGAGCAGACTACCTTACTGCTATTTGGAATTTAGTAAATTGGGAAGAATTAAATAATCGCTTTGAAGCGTGCAAATAAAAAAAGGAGCTTAGGCTCCTTTTTTTATTGCTATATGTGCTTTTAAATTACCATTAGTTTCTAGTAACTTTACAAAAATAGGTTGTATGCAATATTGTGAATCATTTGATGGCAAGCAGGTTAATTATTATATCAATGAACCTTTTAAGTTAATTTCTTCTATTGCAAAGGAGCAACAAGTTATCTATCTAATTGATGCGTGCGTTTATGAACAACACGCTTCTCTATTCGAAAACCATCCTCATATTCTTATTCCTTCAGGCGAAAACAGCAAATGCTGGGATATTATTCACTCCATTATTGAACAATTACTTCAATTCAATGCTAATAGACAAAGCCTATTGGTAGGTGTAGGCGGAGGCGTTGTTGGCGATATTACAGGTTTTGTTGCAGCCATTTATATGAGAGGTATCGAATTTGGCTTAGTTCCCACTACCCTACTCAGTATGGTAGACGCCTCCATTGGAGGAAAAAATGGCATCAATTTTGGCGAACAAAAAAATCTAGTTGGCACCTTTAATTTGCCCTCTTTTATTTTAATGGACTATTCTTTTTTAAATAGTCTTCCTTTAGATGAATTTAAAAATGGGTTTGGAGAAATTATTAAATATGCCTGTCTAAGTGATGTGCGCTTTTTTGATATGCTTTTTATGCATACCATCGAAGACTATCAAAAAGATATCCATAAAATAGATGCACTTATTCAACATTGTGTTAGCACAAAAAATAAAATGGTCATGGCTGATTTCAAAGAAAGCCATGTAAGAAAATTATTAAATTTTGGTCATACTATTGGTCATGCTATTGAAAAAGCACATAGTATACCGCACGGACAAGCAGTAGGTTTAGGTATTTTATATGCTTGCAAACTTTCTGAAGTATTAAGAAAATTTGATCCTGCAAATACCCTAAAAATTAAAAATCTCTTACAGCAATATCAGTTACCTACACACATTGATTTTTCAAACACGCTTATCGACAGTATAGTAAGGCATGATAAAAAAAGTAATGCAGTGGGTATTGATTTTATTTTATTAGATGCCATAGGCAAACCGCATATTCAGAATATTTCTATTGATCAATTAAAAGAACTTATTGCAGCAAGTACTTTATAATGCACTTAGCACTTAACAAGATATCCGGCACTATTCTAATACCTGCTTCTAAAAGCCATACGCAGCGCGCCTATGCTTGCGCCTTACTGTTTAATGGCATTACTACAATACAAAATCCCGGGGGCTCTCAAGATGAGCAAACGGCTTTATCAATCATACAACAATTAGGTGCATCGATACACCTACAAGAAGACGCAACAATTATCCGTAGCAATGGATCTTTAGCAGCCCTACCAAGCTTGCATTGCGGGGAAAGCGGTCTTTGTACTCGTATGTTTATACCTATACTTGCTACCACCACTAATACCTATACCCTTAACGGAAGTGGCAGTTTACTTAAACGAAAAATGCAACACATAGCGCAATTTGCAGAAGCACTTCAAATACAAATAGGTACAGAAAACGAGTATTTACCCTTATCTATTAAAGGTCCTATTAAAGGCTCCAAAATTGTAATAGCTGGAAACGAAAGTTCGCAATATTTAACCGGACTCCTTATTGCATTAGCGTATACTTGCACTGAGGATATTCATATTCAAGTAAAAGAACTGGTAAGCAAACCTTATATTGATTTAACGATACAACTCTTAGCTTCTTTAGGTATGCCGATTAAAAGTGAGGGCTATCAAGACTTTTATATTAGCCCCTCAGAAAAGCACTGCAATTCTCAACATATAACTATTGAAAGCGATTGGAGCAGTGCCAGTAATTTTATAGTACTTGCCGCTATAAAAGGAAAGATAAACTTACATGGTCTTAATCCAGAGAGTGTACAGGCCGACAAAGCCATTTTGAATGTAGTAACACAAGTGGGCGCATCTGTGCAATGGTTGCCCAATACATTGCAAATTGAAGCTAATAAAAGAAAGGCCTTTAGTATAAACATAATAGATTGCCCTGATTTATTCCCTATCTTATGTGTGCTTGCAGGAACTTGCTCTGGAACCTCTAGCATTAGTGGTATACATAGATTAATAAATAAAGAAAGTAATCGTTTAGTATCTTGCAGTGCTATGATGCAACAGTTAGGAATTCCTTTTGATATTCAAGATGATACCATTCACATTGAAGGTGTTGCTATTTTCAAAGGAGGACCTATTAATTGTTATCATGATCATCGCATTGCAATGGCAGCAAGCATTGCAAGCGTGTATACTCAAACACCTATTGAATTAATAGGGAAAGAAGCCGTAGAAAAATCTTACCCCAATTTTTATAACGACTTAAATAGTCTGCTAAAATAAATACCATGAATGCTTTTGGAAAAATTTTTACTGTTCAAATTTTTGGCGCCTCACACGAACCTACAATAGGTATTATTATCGATGGTTGTCCGGCAGGAATAGCTGTAAGCGAAGAAGATTTCATGACAGATATTGAAAGAAGAAAGCCTGGAGCAAAAGGCACTACTACCAGAATAGAAACCGATCTGCCACAATTAGTAAGTGGCGTATACAAAGGGCATACAACGGGCGCTCCCATTTGCATTCAATTTAAAAATGAAACGCAACGCTCATCCGACTATGATAGTTTCTCCCAAATACCTAGACCAGGTCATGCAGATTTTGTGCTTCATAAAAAACATAAAGGCTTCAATGATCCAAGAGGAGGAGGGCATGCATCGGGCAGACTAACCCTTTGTTTAGTAGCGGCAGGGGTGATTGCAAAAAAAATAATTCAACCGATCTATATTCAAGCAGCACTCATAGAAGCTGGTGGCAAAAAAAATATAGACCAAGCAATTGAGGAAGCCCTAAAAGCTAAAGATAGTATTGGTGGTATTATTGAATGTTGTGCAACGAATATGCCAATAGGATTAGGCGAACCTTTTTTCGAATCTCTAGAATCACAAATAAGTCAACTCGTTTTTGCTATACCGGCAACAAAAGGTATTGAATTTGGCAGTGGATTTGAAGCCGCTAACATGAGCGGAAGCCAACATAATGATGCCCTAATCGATAAAGATGGCACAACCAAAACAAATCATGCTGGCGGTATTAATGGAGGCATTAGCAATGGCAATCCACTTATATTTAGAGTAGCCATTAAGCCTACGAGTAGCACAGCGCAGCAACAAGAGAGTATTAATTTAGCCAGCAATCAATTGGAACAATTTACCGTACAAGGCAGACATGATGTATGCATTGCATTAAGGGCACCCGTTGTCATAGAGGCAGCTACAGCAATTGCTTTAGCGGATGCTTACTTAAGACACAAAGCGCTTACCTAACTACGAGCTCATCAAAAAATAACCAACCCGTATCTCCATAACCAGGATGATCTTTAGGACATGCCGGTAAAGGACCAGCAGTAATTTTTAATTTTGTAATTTTTTGTACTGGGAAACTGAGTTTAACTCTATTAACTATGGCTCCTTTGGTATTTTTAATATCCGTCTTATAGGTAGCCAATTCTTTAGTACTTCCATCTTTCAAAATAGCACTCACGGTAATGTTTTCTGGAAAGAAAATCCAAGATGCATAATTTTGTAAGCAACCTAATTCCACTTCTTGCAATAGTGTATCCTTAGGGAAAGAAAGTGTAGTGATCATTTCCGACTTGCTCCAACCCAACCAATTAGCATGATGATCATTCGTTCCAAAAACGCCATCTGTTAAAGTCATTGCTCCATTAGCAGGATAATAATTGCTATAAGGTTTCTCAAAACTTGGCATAAGAGAGAAAGCCTTGTGCATCGTAAAATTTAAACTACTGGGTTTTCCCTTAAGAACTTGTTTACGCGCCAATTGCGCTTTTAATAGGGTACTTGAACTAAGTGTAATCGGTTCTTTGTAAATAGCTGAAAATAAACTAGGATCGCTACCATCTAAAGTATAATAGATAGGATCTTCTATTGATTCTGTTTCTAACTGAACACGCATCTTGTGATCTTCTAAAACAGGTTTCATGGCAACTTTAAAATTACCTTCGCAATAACGCCATCCTTCTTGTTCAAATTTTCGTAAATGATTTTGAAGTCTTGATGAAAAAGAGTTCCAATTGCGTACTTCATTAGCGCTCCATAACACCTCCGATAACGCTTGCATTCTTGGCAAAACCATATATTCAGCTTGCTCTACAGTGGGGATATATTCCGTCCATAAATTAGCTTGTGCACCTAAAACATACTGATGAAATGCTGAAGGTAGCGCTGCCGGTATGGGTTCGTAACTATACACTTTTTTCAGTGTTGTAAAACCACCAATAGCAATAGGTTCAGTACTTGGGTCTGCTTGATAATGATCGAAATAACAATGTGTACCTGGTGTCATCACCACATGATGTTTCATTTTTGCAGCAGCAATACCACCTTGCTCACCTCTCCAACTCATTACACTAGCATTGGGCGCTAATCCGCCTTCTAGAATCTCATCCCAACCAATAATATTTCTTCCTTTACTGACCACATATTGTTCAATTTTTCTGATAAACCAACTTTGTAGTTCTTCTTCATTCTTTAATTGTTCTTGTTCTATTCTTGCTTGACATTTAGCACAATGTTTCCAATCGGTTTTATCTACTTCATCTCCTCCAATATGAATAAGCTTTGAAGGGAATAATTGCATAACTTCTTCTAAGATCGATTGTAAGAAAACAAATACACTGTCATTGCCAGCACAATAATTTGCTTGAATGCCCTTAGGATATATACCTCCTGGAATAACTTGCTGTGGCACTTGTGTACACGACAAATTTGGGTAAGCTGATAAAGCAGCAATAGAATGACCTGGCATTTCTATTTCCGGAACAATGGTAATATTTCGTGCTGCCGCATAGGCAACAATTTCTTTTATTTCTTTTTGAGTATAAAAACCACCATAAGTAGCTTTTTCTCCAGCCTGAATAGGTTGTGCATCTCTCCACTCTTTATCTCTATCTACTCGCCAAGCACCAATTTCCGTCAACTTTGGATATTTTTTTATTTCAATTCTCCACCCTTGGTCATCACATAAGTGCCAGTGAAAAACATTCATTTTATAGGCCGCCAAAAAATCGATGTACTCTTTTATAAACTGTGTATTAAAAAAATGCCTACTAACATCTAAGTGCATACCTCTCCAAGCAAAACGAGGTGCATCTTTAATAGTTAAGCAAGGAATTTTAACTGCTGTATGCCTACTAGTATTAGGCAATAATTGAAGCAATGTTTGCATAGCATAAAACAAACCAGCTTTACTATTTGCTTTAATTAAAATGCCTTTTTGATCTATATTCATTTCATAGGCATCTTGACTAGCATTATCTAATTGTGCTAAGACCAATTGGATTTGCTTAGCAGTAGCGCCCTTTTGATCTACGCGGTTAGCAAAACCTAATTGGGTTTGTAAAGAACTCAAGCAAATTGAAATTGCTGCATCTTGGCTAGATACTAGATTAGGCAAAACAATGCTAACACTGGGATCTAATAAAAAAGAATCGCTTGCTATTACACAAGAATTTGGATATGGAATTAATGCTATTGATTGCGCATTAGTATTGCCACAAAAAAATAGCACTGCGCTTAACGCTAAGAAAATTCTTTTCATCATTCTGAATTTATAAAAGTATCAAGGTTATTGTAAGCCTATTTATCATTTTTCCCTTCTAACATAGGTACAAATGAAAAACTACCAAACTGTTCTTCTCGCAAGCTTCCATCTTCCAATTTAGTAATGCGCAACATTTGTTGTTGTTCATTTTCTCCAAGAGGAATAATCATAATACCACCTGGTTTTAACTGTGTGATAAGTTGTTCTGGAATTTTAGGCGCACCGGCTGTAATAATTATTTTATCGAAAGGTCCATAGGTAGGCAAGCCTGCAAAACCATCACCATAAAAACGTTTGATGGTTCCATATTTTTTTAAGTAGAAAAAATGATTAGCATAATCATACAACTCTTTTTGTCGCTCAATGGTAAATACTTGAGCACCTAATTCTGCTAATACGCAAGACTGATAAGCACTTCCTGTGCCAACTTCTAAGACTTTATCATATTTTTTGATAGCTAATAATTCCGTTTGGAAGGCAACCGTATACGGATGAGAAATAGTTTGATTAGCTAAAATTGTAAAGGCTCTATTTTCATAGGCATAGCGCTCAAAACCAGGCTCTAAAAAAAAATGTCGAGGTATGTTTTGAATAGCCGCAATTACAGAGGCATCTTTAATACCCAAGTTGATAAGCTCATTGACTAATTTAGTACGTAATCCTTTATGTAAAAATGTATCTTCTCTTGGAATAGCTTGTAGCATGTCCTTAATGGGTTTTAAAAATCATCGCAATACCTATTTGTCCACTTGGCAATACAGTAGGGCTAAATCTGAAACTAATATCTTTTGAAACATCAAAATTCTTGAGATGAGCAGCAGTGAGCGCATCTAAAGATTGAATGGCAAAACCTACTGCGGTAAACAATATCGTCATATCGGCGAAGCGTTTATAACTATCTTGTAAGGTTTTTAAATTAGCATCGGTGTATAGGCCTACAAATTCATCTGTCGTAGATGGATTATTATCAATTCTAGCGATGTATGCTTTTTTATAGGTTTCATAGCGGCTGCTATTAAAATCATAAGCAATAAAGGCCGCTGCCATACCCGCGTAAATGATGGGTACTTTCCAATATTGACGATTATATACCTGTCCTAAGCCCGGTAAAATGGCGCTATACATAATTGCTTTTTTAGGTATCGGCTGAAAGCGTTCTTTCGGTGTCGACCATTTCCCTTCCCATCGAATAGTGGTACTATCCGATGCCGGTGAAGTTTGAGCAAACATGGTTAATGAACTCAAGCAACAAAGAAGACTACTAACAAAAAAAGGCTTCAACATGAAATCAAAAATAAAATAAAATAACTAAAGTTCTAGTTTAAGCAATAAAAAAAGCTGCATGCAAGGCATACAGCTTTTCGGTAATAAATTATTAATTATCGAGCAATATTTACGGCACGTAATTCTCTGATAACCGTAACCTTAATTTGCCCAGGATATTGCATTTCTTTTTGAATTTTATCTGCAATTTCAAAAGATAAGGTATCGCTTGCTGCATCACTTACTTTATCTGCTTCTACAATAACGCGCAATTCTCTACCAGCTTGGATAGCATATGCTTTTTCTACGCCATCATAAGCCATAGCCAAAGATTCTAGATCTTTAATGCGTTGTAAATAGCTTTGCATCATTTCTCTACGTGCACCCGGACGAGCACCGCTAATAGCATCGCAAGCCTGAATGATTGGAGAAATTATATAAGTCATTTCCATTTCATCATGGTGCGCTCCAATAGCATTTACAATTGCAGCATGCTCGCCACATTTCTCTGCTAATTTAGCACCCAACAATGCGTGGCTCAATTCTGTTTCTTCATCTGGCACTTTACCAATATCATGAAGTAAACCAGCACGTTTTGCTAACTTTACTATTTTCTGACCCAAACCCAATTCAGCAGCCATAATACCACAAAGGTTAGCTGTTTCTTTAGAGTGCATCAATAAATTTTGACCGTAAGAAGAACGGAAACGCATTTTACCAATCATACGTACCAAGTCTTTATGCAAACCGTGCACACCTAATTCAATAATGGTGCGTTCTCCAATTTCCATAACCTGCTCTTCTAATTGTTTTTTCGTTTTCTCTACTACTTCTTCGATACGAGCTGGGTGAATACGACCATCTTGTACTAAACGTTGTAAGGACAAACGTGCAATTTCTCTACGCAATGGATCGAAGCACGATAAGATAATTGCTTCTGGAGTATCATCAATGATTAAATCTACTCCCGTAGCTGCTTCTAATGCTCTGATATTACGTCCTTCTCTACCAATGATTTGACCTTTAATTTCGTCACTTTCTAAATTAAATACGGTTATCGCGTTTTCAATCGTTTGCTCAGCAGCAGTACGCTGAATCGTTTGAATTACAATTTTCTTAGCTTCTTTACTAGCATTTAATTTAGCCTCTTCCATGATCTCTTTTACATAAGACATGGCATTGGTGCGTGCTTCTTCTTTAACCGCTTCCATCAATTCAGACTTCGCTTCTTCAGCACTTAAATTTGCTACTTTTTCAAGACGTTTTACATGCTCTTCTTGGTGTTTCTCCAATTCTGCACGCTTAACATTTACCGCCTCTAGTTGTTTGTTTAAATGTTCTTTTTGTTGCTCTACCTCATTTACATTTTTCTGGAAAGCAGCTGTTTTGTCATTTAAACTTTGTTGTTGTTGCTTAATCTTGTTTTCCGACTCTGCAATTTTTTGTACGCGTTGGTTAGCTTCTTTTTCTTGTTCTGTTTTTAACTGCAAGAAATGCTCTTTAGCTTCCAATAATTTTTTTTCTTTAAGCGTTTCCGCTATTGTTTTAGCATTTTCGATAGTTTTTGCGGCTTGTTCTTCTGCGTCCTTTACAAGCTGTTGAGTATTTTTAGCAAATAATTGTTTCCCCAAAAATATACCTATCAAAATAGCTGCCACTGCAACAATGGCAACGATAATAGTAGTATCCATGTATTCTCCTTTTTATCTATTTAAAAAATCATAATAAGAATATAATGATATGTTCTTATTATATTCATAATCAAGATGCAAGATACTAAAAGATTTTGTTTAAAGGAAGGAAATCGAAGCCCATTTGTGAGCTTCACCTTAAATAACTAATTACCACTGAATTATTTAGCCTATCTATTGAGTTAATCATGATTTAATAGTATTTTCGCTTGTTCAATTCATTTTCTAAAGTGCTAGTACTTTCTTACGCTTATTGTAATGTACCTGTTATGCCACTCCGTGCCGAGCCATCGCATCGAGCTGAGCAAACCAGCCAAGTGCTTTTTGGCGAAAATGTTGAAATTCTTGAATTAGCACCCAATGAATGGGCAAGAATCAAAACTGCCTACGATGAATATACAGGATTTTGCAAAATCTCTCAATTGCAAACCATTGCTTTGAAAGAATATAACAAAGAAAGTAAGTACATAGCGAGTAGCAATAACGATGTAGTGCATTTTGAGGAAGGGCAAATGTGGCTACCTATGGGTGCCGAACTTAGAGGCATGAACGGTAATAGTTTTCCTTTTATGGGTAAAATAGGGAAATACAAAGGCAAAAAAGAACTCTTTCATCAACTACAACCTACTTGCGAAAACATCATTAAAATAGCTCAGCATTATTTACATGCACCGTATCAATGGGGTGGCAAAACCATAGCTGGAATAGATTGTTCTGGGTTTTCTCAGCTTGTATTTAAGCTTAACGGCATTCGCATTCAACGCGATGCTTACCAACAAGCTCAGCAAGGCACGACAGTAGATTTTTTACAAAATGCCAAAGCTGGCGATTTAGCTTTTTTTGATAATGCTGAAGAGAAAATAACCCATGTAGGCATCTTACTTAATGCACACACCATCATGCACGCCACAGAAACGAGTGGCAAAGTGGTCATTGACCGAATAGATAATGAAGGTATTATAAGCGTTAGTTTAAAAAAACGCACCCATCAATTACGCTTTGTTAAGCGTTATTTTTAATATCATCTAATAACTCACTCCTTTATAAAAAACTCTATAAACGTTTGCAGCAAATTGATAAGTGAGCACATCATAATTTAATTTGTATGCCTCCACATTATTTGCCACTTCATATACATTGCCTTCTGTCACTATTTTCAAATTGCCCATTTGATTTACATATGCCAAAGAATGATAATGCGCTTGAAGCGTTAAAGGGTATTGATTTTCTAAAGAAATAAAATTGCCTTTATAAAACACCTTGAAATAATTGGCATTATCTTTAAACGCCACCATATGATCAGCTACGGTATAACTTGGATTGAAAAAGCCTACATTTAAAATTTTACCGTCATAGAAAATCTTAAAATAGCCATCGCTAGTTTCATATGCTACCAAATCATCTCCCACACTGTAAGACGTTGTAGGATAACTATCTAACTGATAAGTAGTGCCTTTATAAAATACTTTAAATTGTCTATTAATATCAGTATAAGCTACAATATCTCTACCCACAGCATAATCTTGTACTAAAAAATCTTCTTGCTCTATAATTTGACCATGATAAAATAATCGAAACTGATTGGCATAGTTCAAATAAGCCACCATATTATCTGACACCTTTACCGACTCAATTGCAGCGCCAGCCAAGAAATTTTCAATGGGGTAAATGGTGCCATTGTAATAAGCCTTGTATTCATTACGAACACCATCTAAAAAAAGCAATACACTATCGCCTAAAAAATACTCTGTACAAAGGCCCGTTAAATTTTTTATTTTACCATGATCAAAAACATTGAGCGATTTGGAATTTAAATAACTCACCAAATTATCGCTCACTCTAAATTCATTGCCAAATACAAAAGGTATGGTTTGGAAGGTGTTATTATAATAAATTTTGAAATTGCGCGAATTATCTAAGTAGGGCATCGCTATGCGACCCACTTTGTAATCGATTGGAATTAGATTGTCTACTTTTTTCAAGAGCCCATTATCCCAAAGCATCATTTGATTTTGGAAATTTTGAAAAACCGCAATGGGTTGCGCTTGAACTGAAGCGCCAATAATAAGCATTAAGCAACTAAACAAAACCTTTTTTAGCATAGGGCAAGATAGGTAAAAAAATAAAGCCAGTAGCATGCTACTGGCTTTAAAAGTATGGATTTTCTATTTTTTCTTTTTAGGGGTGAAAATGGCAATCATTCTTCTTCCTTCCATTTTCGGCATTGACTCCAAAGAACCAATTTCTGCCAAGCGCTCAGCAAATTTCAACAACAATAATTCTCCTCGCTCTTGAAACATAATAGCACGACCTTTAAACTGCACATAGCATTTAACTTTGTCGCCATCTAATAAGAATTTTTCAGCATGTTTAGATTTGAAATCAAAATCATGCTCATCGGTATTCGGTGTAAAACGAATTTCTTTAACCTCAGATTGTTTTGATTTTGCTTTTTGCTCTTTGTCTTTTTTCTTTTTCTCGTACAAGAATTTTTTGTACTCAATTACTCTACATACTGGCGGCACAGCATTTGGTGAAACTTCCACTAAATCTACACCCATTTCTTGAGCAAAGGCTAAAGCTTGTTGCAAAGAATAAACGGCCGGCTCAATGCCTTCGCCAATAAGACGTACTTCTGTTGCTGTAATTTCGTTATTTAAACGATGTTCATTTTGAGGTTTTCCTCGGTATTGAAACTTTTGATTAGGTTTTCTTTGCATTAATTATTTTTAATGTGATACTACAAAAATAGTTTAAAATATTAATAAAGCGCTAAACATTCGAACTTCTTTTGCCTTGCATTTGCTCTTTAATAAGCACACTTAGCTCGTCTATAAAGTGTTGTAACGTAAAGCTACCCTTATCCCCTTCTCCGTGTTTGCGCACCGATACTACTTTTTCTTCTTGCTCTTTTTCACCCACAATCAACATATAAGGTACTTTTACTATTTCTGTATCTCGAATTTTCTTACCTATTTTTTCACTTCTATCATCAACTTCTGCTCTTATGTCTACAAGTTTTAAGGCATTAGCAATTTCATGCGCATAGGCACTAAATTTATCGCTAATAGGCAATATTTTTACTTGTAAAGGAGTAAGCCACAATGGGAAATTACCAGCGCAATGCTCTAATAATACCGCTAAGAAACGCTCCATAGAACCAAATGGTGCTCTATGAATCATTACCGGACGCTTTCTAGAATTATCGCTATCAACATATTCCAATTCGAATCGCTCTGGCAAATTATAATCTACTTGAATTGTTCCTAATTGCCAGCTTCTTCCTAATGCATCTTTAACCATAAAATCGAGCTTTGGACCATAGAAAGCAGCTTCGCCATATTCAATTACCGTATTCAATCCTTTTTCTGCAGCTGCTTCAATAATTGCTTGTTCTGCTATTTCCCAATTAGATTCTGAACCAATATACTTGCTTCTATCTTCTTGATCGCGTAAAGAAATTTGCGCTGTGAATTCAGGGAAATCCAAGGAGTTGAGAACAAATAATACGAGATCAATTACTTTTTTAAACTCATCTTTTACTTGATCCGGTCTGCAAAATAAATGGGCATCGTCTTGAGTAAAGCCTCTCACACGAGTCAATCCATGCAATTCGCCCGATTGCTCGTAACGATATACCGTACCAAACTCTGCTAAACGCAAAGGCAAATCTTTATAAGATCGAGGAGCTGTTTTATAAATTTCGCAGTGATGCGGACAATTCATTGGTTTTAGCATAAACTCCTCCCCTTCTTGTGGAGTAGTTATAGGGCGGAAGGAATCCTTACCATATTTCTCCCAGTGACCAGAAGTAACGTATAATTGCTTACTGCCAATATGCGGGGTAACAACAGGTAAATAACCACTCTCTAATTGTGCTTTTTGTAAAAATTGTTGTAAACGCTCTCTCAACATAGCACCTTTTGGCAACCATAAAGGCAAACCACTACCTACTTTTTCAGAGAAGGCAAACAATTCTAACTCTTTTCCTAATTTTCTATGGTCTCTCTTTTTTGCTTCTTCTAATAAAACTAAATACTCATCTAATTCTTTTTGTTGAGGGAACGTAATACCGTAAATACGGGTAAGCATTTTATTTTTTTCATTTCCTCTCCAATACGCACCTGCAATATTGGTTAATTTAATAGCCTTGATAAAACCGGTATGAGGAATGTGTGGACCTCTACATAAATCGGTAAAACCACCTTGAGAGTAGAAGGTTATTTGACCATCTTCTAAGCCATCAATCAATTCTAATTTATAAGGATCTTGCTTGTCGGTAAAATAAGTAAGCGCATCTGATTTAGAAACATCTTTACGCACATAAGAAGAATTGTTTTTCGCCAACTCTTTCATTTTAGCTTCAATCTTTTTCAAATCTTCTTCCGTAATGCTACGGTCGCCCAAATCAATATCATAGTAAAAACCCGCATCGATAGACGGACCAATACCTAATTTTACCCCTGGGAAAAGTGCTTCAAGAGCTTCTGCCATCAAATGTGCAGAAGAGTGCCAAAACGTAGACTTACCTGCTTTGTCTTCCCAAGTTATTAATTTTAAAGTTGCATCAGATGGAATAGCTCTAGAAAGATCCCAAACTTCTCCGTTTACTTCAGCTGCCAATACTTTGCGCGCTAAACCTTCGCTTATAGATTTTGCAATGTCTAACGCAGATGAGCCAGATTCATACGAGCGAACGGCGCCATCAGGAAATGTAATGTTCATTTTATGTATTTTTAATGACCGTAAAGATACAATTTCTTTAGCATTAATTTAATGCCCTAGCGGCGATAAGTAAAACATAGGTTAAAATAAGACGGAATTAAATAGAATCGGTGCAGCTAATCGAAATTGCCCTTATTTTTGTAAAACATGAAAAAGACCTTTCCTTTAATAATCGTATTAATCACCCTTTCTGTATTGGGCGTTTTGGGCATTCAAATGCTTTGGATTAAAAATGCTATTTGGGTAAAAAATGATCAATACCAACAAGATGTAAAATCTTCATTGGTTGATATTAAAACGGCCTTATATGAATCATTTTTACTAAAAAACGGCTATTATAGTTTTGCTCAAGATATGCAAAGCACCGGTTTTTTATTGGAACATAGTTTTACCACCCAGAATTTAGGTAAAGATGAAATTACAAGAATCATTAGAAAAGAACTGATTAAAAATAAAATCACACTTCCATTCGATTATGCGATAACGAATATTTTTAACATGCCTATTATCTTCTCTGAAGGGTATAATGCAGAATACCTCAACCAGAGTATAAATTATGTAGTAACACCAGAGCGAGCGGTGCAAGTAGAAACCTTACATCTTTATATTCATGAGCCAAGCAATTATATTTTAAGTAAGATTAGCTGGATGATTATTGCCTCTATCATCTTCACAGCTATTATCATTGCAGCTTTTACCCTAACGATACGAACGGTATTTAATCAAAAGAAAATTGCTGAAGTAAAGAATGACTTTATTAACAACATGACGCATGAGTTTAAAACACCTTTAGCCACGATATCATTGGCAGTAGATGCGTTGAACAATGAAAAAGTAATTCATGACACGGAGAAGATAAAATACTACAGTGGCATGATTAAGGAAGAAAATAAACGCATGAATAAGCAAGTAGAAAAAATCTTACAAGCAGCACGTGTAGAACGACAAGAATTAAAACTGATTTTACAAGAAGTAAATGCGCACGAAACCATAGAGCACATTGCTGAAAATGTACTCTTACAAATCCAACAAAAACAAGGCTCTTTAAGTCTAGATTTAACTGCGCCTAATTTCAAACTAAAAGCAGATGAAGTGCATTTTTCAAATATCATTTTTAATCTTATTGATAATGCGATAAAATACACCAACGATGCTCCAAGTATAAAAATTAGCACCAGTAATATAGGACATTACTTAGCTATTAAAATTAGCGACAATGGCATTGGGATGAGTAAAGAAACGCAATCAAGAATCTTTGAGAAATTTTATAGATCCCATACCGGCAACCTACATAATATAAAAGGATTTGGCTTAGGACTGAGCTATGTAAAAGCCATGACAGAAGCCCATGGTGGCAAAGTGAAGGTAGAAAGTATAGTGGGTAAAGGAAGCACCTTTACGGTGATGCTCCCTTTACTTACTAGTTAATTTAAATAATAACGCAAATACTTTTAATAACTGCCGCTAAACGCATAGCATCATAAATGCGTGGCTCAGATGCTCCATGTTGTTTCACCGATGCTTCGTGTGATGTAACACAACGTTCGCATCCATTTACTGCAGATAGTACCAAGCTCATCAGTTCAAAGAATTCTTTACCTAATACCGGATTCATCATTACACTCATGCGCATACCTGCAGGGTGATTTTGATAAAATTCTGTACCGTGCATAAAATGTCTGAAGCGGTAGAAAATATTATTCGTTACCATTACACTTACACAAGCATGGGTTTCTGCAATCTCTGCTTCAGTTGCCCCAGCATTAATTGCCCCTTGCTCGAAAGCTTGCATAAGTGCTGTATGCTTTTCATTGATGGCTACCGATAGGGCTAATAAATAACTTTCCTTTTTAGAAGTAAAATTATTACTGCCCATTACAGAAGTAAAATTTAATTTGATATCGCTTAAGGTTCTGCTATCTACAGCTGCTAGTTTGCTAATAGAAATAGAATCTATCAATGGGTTAAGTTGGAGTTCGTTTAATAAACTCAGTGCTTTTTCGTTTTCCATAAAATTTGATTTATAAAAAAACGTACCGAAGTACGTTTTTTTGATTTATTCAGCTGCTAATTTGTGTGTTAAGGTTTCTTCGCCTTTTGTCCAGTTACATGGGCAAAGTTCATCTGTTTGTAAGGCATCTAATACACGTAAAACTTCATCTACATTTCTTCCTACGCTTAAGTCGTTGATATTAACCCAACGAACAATTCCTTCTGGATCGATAATAAAGGTAGCACGGTAAGCTACTTTTTCATCAGCCGTTAAAATACCTAACTCGTCTGCTAAAGATTTATTAGTATCTGCAATCATTGGGAATTTTAAATCTCTTAAATCAGCATGATCTCTTCTCCATGCAGCATGCACAAATTCAGAGTCTGTAGAAGCACCATATAAAACCGTATCACGATCTACGAAATTGTTGTAATTCTTATTAAACTCAGCTATTTCTGTAGGACACACAAAAGTGAAATCTTTAGGCCACCAAAACATAACTGCCCATTTACCTTTGAAACTATCATTATTGATAAAAGCAAATTCTTTACCTTTTTCAATTGATACTACTGATTGCTTATTAAATGTTGGGAAAGCATGACCCACTGTTACAAAATTGCTCATAGTTTTTAATTTTTATTGTGCAAATGTATATAGGTTTTGACAATTAAAATAATCAAATTCATTATTTATAAATAGATATTATCTATAATAAAAATGCCCTCTTTGTAAGAGGGCATTTTCTATATATCAAATCTATATTGTTATGAGCAATTATCTAATCAAGGTTACATTTCCTGATTTGGTAACTCGCTTACCACTGATACAAAAACCATCTGCCTCCCAAACATATACGCCAAAACCACAAGGCTCTCCATTAAATGTTCCATCCCATGTTTTGCTTACATCCGTAGTGAAGAATACTTGCTTGCCCCATCGATCAAATATTCTAAAGAAATTTAATTGAACAATTTGGTTATTCATTATACCAAATTTATTAGCTCCATTTACGCGTGTTTCAGGAGCAAAGGCATTAGGCAAATTAAGATCATTACAAGTTACTTTTACTACCACGGTATCTTTACTTACACAACCGATGGCATTAGTAACGGTAAAGTAATAAGTCATATCATATGGAGGCAAAACGTGAGGAGTTGCAGTATTACTCTCTGTCATAAAATCGGTTGGCGACCAAGAATAGGTAAAATTAGAACCAATAGTGGTACTTGGTCCACCTAAAATAGTTCTTGCACCGTCGAAAATGGTTCTATCGTTTCCTGCATCTGCTTTATTTTTACTAACGGCCACATTAATAGCCGTATCTACAATACATCCATTAGGGAATGAAATTACCACATGATAAGGTACGGTATACTCTGGGTATACATAAGTGGTTAAACTAGCGGTATCTGTAATATTGTAATTAGGATACCAGCTATAGTTATTGGCATTAAAGGCTTGCGCGACAATATTAATGATATCCCCTTGGCAGATAGTTGTATCATTAGATAACGTTAAATCAGGTATAGGAATTACCACAATTGGTTTACACATGACTTGTGACGTTGGCATACCCTCATCAATCGCACAATACATATTGTAAATGCCGGGTGCATTATATCTTACTGGTTTAGGATCTAATTCATAAGCATTTGGTGCAAATGCATTATTACAGCTTTCAAATCCAATGCGAGAAAGTGTTGAATCGCCAACATTGGTTACAAATCCATAGATATTATCTTTATCTCTAATAAAATTAGAGATCGCACTTGGCTGCAATAAGTTTCCAATATTTGATAAATTAGTAAATGTGAACCCTGCACCTAAATTCGAAGGCGAGAAATCAACTCTTGTTAATTCATGAGTGTCATAATTGGTAACAATTGCGTGATATGCACCGCAATCTTGAACCACAGAAATAGCGCTTGGCGTATTAAAAGTACTTTGTGATGCAAATTGAGCAGCGAAAAAACTTGGATTGGCCAATTGATTATCTAATAATACTGTAGATAAAGTATTATTAGCCGCATTGGTCACTAATAAATACCATTTACCATTGTCAAAAACGCCAGCCAAATCGCTCGGTCCAGCAAATGAAAAACTTGGGTTGCCTAAATCTACAGCAGTAGGTGTTAACTGTATATTATTTCCAATATCAAAACGCACTAAAGTACTAGAGCCTGTATTCACACAATATGCGGTCCAGATGCCAGCATCATTGGCTACAAAAACACCTCTTGGATAGTTCATAGCACCACTAACATTACCATAGTTAACCCCACTTGGAATGCTATTTAAGTTTTTACCAAAATTGACACGTGCCATAGATGAAGTAGCAGAATCAACGCCTCCAACCACAAAAACAAACCAATTGCCAAACTCATCCTGAACAGGATAAATGCTATTTGTAAAAGCTGGAATGGTATTTTCAATCGTTCCAAAATTAGTAACAGTAGGGATATTAGCCATACTGTTTCCAAACTCCAAACGTAAAAATTCTTGAGTTAAATTGTTGACTACAAAACCGAAATAACTATTATTACTTTTTACAATCTCAATACCACTAGTATTAACCAAATTGAAATTATTGCCAATATTAGCACCAGTAGGCACATTGAGCATATATCCTGAGCAAAAACCCCAGAAAATAGTAGATGGATTATAGGTAGCTAAATTACTTTTAATATATACGGGTTGATTTACACATACCGTATCTGGCGCTGTAAACAACACTTGCGCATGAACGCTATAACTTATAGACGCAATTAAAAAGGAGACAATAAACAGCAGTTTCTTCATATATTCGTATTGCTATTTCAAAATATTAAATGCTAATATAAGGAAATCATTAAAACTTTTCTAATTAAAGTGTTTTTTTATTTGAATATTCCTATTATTTTTAATGAAATAATCAAAACCAATGAACACAAAAATTACCTCTTCGTTACTTTTCAAGACCACATTTATCCTACTATTAGTTGGTTATACGTCGGTATCTTTTGCAAAAAAAGGCATGTGGATGCCGCCTAACTTAGGTTTGAAGGAAAGCGACTTAAAGAAAATGGGCTTAAAAATCCCTGTTTCTAAACTATATAACGATAACCAGACGGGCATCAATCAAGCCGTAGTCATTTTTGACAAAGGCTGCACTGGTGAAGTCATTTCATCTAATGGATTGATATTAACAAATCATCATTGTGGTTATAGTGCCGTACAAAAGATAAGTAGCGCAACTAAAGACTATTTTGCCAATGGTTTTTGGGCTAAAAATCAACAAGAAGAAATTCCATGTCCCGGATTAACCGTAACATTTGTTAGAAAAATGGTGAATGTTACCGACTTGATTTTATATGAAATCTACCCTGCCATGAAAAATGAAGAGCGTGATAGCATTGTAGATGCTCGCATTCGCGGCTTAGAAAAAGGATATCGTTTTGCCACACATTTAGATGCTCAAATTAAGCCTTTTTTCAATGGTAACGAATATTGGGTAACCGTATCGGAAACTTATACTGATGTGCGTTTAGTAGGCTTTCCACAAAATGGGATTGGTGCATTTGGTGGAGATACCGACAATTGAATGTGGCCAAGACATACCGGCGATTTCAGTTTATTTAGAGTATATGCCAATAGCGCTAATAAACCAGCTACCTATGCTAAAAACAATCGTGCATATAAAACAAATAATTTCTTAACGATTAATGCAAAAGGAATCAAAGAAGGTGATTTTACAATGGTTTATGGCTTCCCAGGTACTACACAAAATTATATCTCATCATATCAATTAGCACAAATTCAAAACATCATAGACCCCATCAGAATTCAAGCTCGCACATTGCGCTTAGAAGCTATGACAAAAAATATGAATGCCGACAGAGCTGTATTTTTAAAATATACCGCTAAAAGAGCAAGCATTGCTAATGGTTGGAAAAAATGGCAAGGAGAATTAAAAGGCTTACAGCAAAATCGTGTTCTAGACAAAAAAAGAGAGCAGGAAACTCGTTTTATGACATGGCTCAACTTACATCTTATGGATAGTGCCGTGTCTGGTAAAGCCTCAGAGATTTTACAATCTATGGATGCTACATGTAATGCAGCGAATAGTAGTATTAAAACAGAAGAGTATATAAAAGAAGCCGTTTTGAGTATTGAGCTTATACAACAAGGTCAATTATTAGAAAAAATTAGAAAGGCAATAAGCAATTTAAAAGGACTTGCATTAAAAGATTCATTAGCTTCCCTTAAAG
>Ga0129333_10000218_pt1 | contig 41601 bp, 67 predicted proteins | sample CPB6_08_DNA_FD_94474 | JGI IMG/M metagenome (GOLD analysis project Ga0129333, IMG submission 94474) | Freshwater to marine salinity gradient microbial communities from Chesapeake Bay, USA - CPBay_Sum_0.6_0.8_DNA | ecosystem: Environmental > Aquatic > Marine > Coastal | place: USA: Chesapeake... | reverse complement strand
ATACCCAGTACAAGCAGGGTAAGAAAACTATTGATACGTTCTATAGCAATCTACCTGCTATCAAGAAGCTTAAAGATCTCATCGAAGATCGCATTACGCAACGTGGCTATCTCACTGGTATTGATGGGCGCCGGTTACAGATTCGCTCTAAACATTCTGCCCTCAACCAGCTTCTGCAATCCACAGGAGCTATCGCAGTAAAGAAAGCAACAACAATTCTGTATGATGATCTTACTAATGAAGGATTAGTTTTTGCTAAGGACTGGGGATTTGTAGCGCATGTTCACGACGAATATCAGTCCTTAGTTAAACCTGAATATGTTGATCTCTATATCAAACTAGCAATAGATTCTTTCCGTAAATCAGGTGAATACTTCCAACTTAAATGTCCATTAACAGGTGAAGCCCGAACTGGTAAGAATTGGCAAGAAACTCATTAAAATAGAATAACAGCTTCAATAATTTAGCCGTGCCAAACCAGCAAAGTATTGACACGGATCACGTTGTAATACTGCAGAAGATTGATAAAATCATTCTTGCTGCAGAAGAAAACCAATATGAACTAGGCTTTCGCCGCAGGCTTTATGCCCTTAGGAATCTTGTTGTCTTCCATTCTGGTAAGGCACAAGACATTAAAGATGAGATAGAAAATCTCATCCGTAGAAATAAGAATAAAATCTTAATTGTTGGTGCACTTGTAACCAGCTTAATCTTTGGTCCTTACTTTGTATTGACTAGGACTACATGGTTAATGGCAAAGCCTTTAACTTGTAAAGAGTTCCCTACAAAGAGCAGCTTATATCCAGGTAAGATTGAGATCTGTATTAATGGTGTCACTAAACCCTATTCAATTCACAACGGTGATGTTGAATTAGATATGACTTTCCTCCAGGCGCCAAAGCAACGGGTACAAGTTGATGTAACCTTCTGGGTTGCAGATCAGATTGGCGATAAAGAAGTTGATTACACTGGAGAATATAATATACAACGTATAAGAATCTACAATGATACTTTCCTTGTAGAAGATAAAGAAGAGAAAGTTAGTGCCTGGCTTGACCCTGTTGTACCTCCTGATGTACAACTTCCTCTCTGGGAGTATGTCCGGTCCCTGAAGAATACTTATACTTTTGATCGCTTACCTTTAGAAGAAAAGTTAAACAACTATGTTAAAAGGATTGGTCCTTTGCTAGCTGGCTTTGGTAGTATTGCTCTTACGATTTATCGGTTTGTACGTGCGGGCCGTGGGTTTGGCTAAAGCATTCTGTTTAGCCTGTGCATCAATACCGAATGACGCCAGGGTAGAAGTAAAGACTGCAGCAACAAATGTAGGATCCATCTTGCTTAACTTGCCTGCATAACCCAGTGTTAACAAGGCAGCTGACCAGAAAAGAATAAAGATCCTAACAATAACTGTGGTTGAAACAGTTCTACTTTTTCTTGCCACCATTTTTGGCTTTGCGTGCAACAGCATTGCCATTGTTCTGCTTAGCGTTTTGCTTCGCAGTTGCTTTCTTTTTCTTAGCTTTAGCCATAATGGTTACCTCTTATGTTTACTTTAATCTATTACCTGCTAATCTCTTCCCAGTCAAGAGAAGCTAATACATCTGCTCCAGCAAGGTTTGTTTCTACTGATAAAGTTATTTCTAATGGAGTAGAAGTAAAAGAATTTCTTTGTAATTGGAATCTAAACAAAGCTTCTTTTAAAATTTCAACTGGGAAAGAACCTTGGTTACTTCCGTTTGTAAAACCAGAAGCTAAAATGTTTCCACCTGCAAAGCTAGTGCCAGTTAAGTTATATTCAACAGCAGAAGAAGCTCCTCCGCTAACCCATGTTCCTCCTGTTGTTGTTCCACCTATAGAAACTTCCCAACGATAATTGGCATTGTTAGTAACGCCCATTACCGATAAAGCGCTCAAAATAACAATTGAATCTAAACGATCAGGTGAGGATTTGAGACGGATAGAAATAACAGGATAATCTGTAGAAGCATTTGTTAAATCATATGGAGTAGCAGTAGGAGTATGAACAGCTTGTTGTGCACCGCGTAGCTCATATCCACCTTCTGAAATGACAGTAGAACAAATTTGTTTTAACGTGCTACTACTTGCAGTTCCTGCTGTGTTTTCAATCTCATAACGGAGTGGTAAACATGCTGTTGTTATGTAAGTACTATCAAGTAGGTTGGCATGATGGAAAGAATGACAGTGAATAAACTTACCATCAATTACAAAACCAACACGAACTGTACCAACACCTAACCATTCAATATCACTAAAAAGAATCTGTGCTTTTGTTAGATCTAAAGTTAACTTAGAAGGGCCGGTTCCATCCAATGGATCTACATTCCAATCAGCTTTAGCTACACGTGTATTAACAACTGAACCAGTAACTAAAGAACGTTTAACAAAATAAATTGAAGATCCGTCTTGCTCCAGGTAGATTCCATTGTTTGTACCGAAGTAACCTACACGTTGACGTAATCCTGTCTTGGCAGCATTAAAAACAAAAGTATTAAAGACAAGTAAAGATTTGCCAGGTTGATAAGCAAATACTTTATATGTTTCACGATAAACCTTTGATCCAGAAGTTGTGTTAACTGCAAGATCAACCAAGCCTTGGTTAGCATTGAACGTTGCAGAACCACCAGATGCTGTTGATGTTGCCCACAATCCGTTATCACTATAACGGTGACTAGAATCAAATAGCGTTAAAGGATTTGAAACACGTTGACGACCAAATGCATCAACAGATAAAGGTGGATTACCCAGTAATGGAGTTGTTACTGAAACATTCAATACCTGATCATCAGGATTGAGTACCTTAACAACTTCGTAACGATTTAGATCACTTTCAATTACAGTTGCCATGATCAGCGAGCCGAGAAGCTGATGTTCACAACAGCGTTAGTACCACCAGATTCAGATAAGAAGTTGCCACGGATATACTTCATCGGGCAACCAGTAATGTTATAGACGTAAGTACCGTTTGCAGTAATTGTATTAGAAATTAGTGGGCCATAGTTAGTGCCATCAATGCTGCCATCTAACCGCACAACAACATTAGTATTAATGTTTGTAACAGTTACTACTAAAGCATAGTCACTAGTAGAGAATAAATTATTTAAGAACACCTCAACGGGAGTCGTTGTGCCAGGTGCTGTTAACTCACCTGCATTGAAAAAGAGGGTGTCCTGAAAATAAGTGACCATGACTTAAACATTTCTTCTATTGCCATTCTACTAAACCTCAGTACAGTGCACCCGGTGCTCACCACTTCATGGAACCCCAACGCATCCGCGACATCAAAGCCTCTCTCCACGACATGAGTATGGAGGAGCTGCAATTTATGAGTGATGATCTCAGTGATCTCATCTCTGTTCTCATTACGCGCCAGGTGGCTGTTGAAGATGCCATCCTGGATCGTCTTGAAGCAGCATTTGCAAAAAATATATGAATCCGGAAGAACATAAATGGCATCAACGTTTTACACTATTAGCAAGGCAAGTTGCTAGCTGGAGTAAAGATCCATCCACTCAAGTTGGTTGCGTTCTAACAAATAAGAAAAAGGTTTTAAGTGTTGGATATAATGGCTTCCCTAAGAACATTAGTGATGATTTAAACCGTCTTATTGATCGGGAACAGAAGTATGAAATCACAGTTCATGCTGAAGTTAATGCCGTTACAACTGCTGCACTCCATGGTGTTAGTACTGAAGGCGCTAATGCTTACATTACTTTCAATCCATGCTCTCGCTGTGCTGCTGTACTTATCAACGCAGGTATTAATGCCATCTATGTGGATGGCGGTGCCCAAATCCCTGAGCGTTGGTTAGAAAACTTCATCTTGGCCAGCAAACTTCTTGCTGAAGCCGGGGTAGAGTATCACACTATTGATCCAACTTCCTAATCATGAACACGCTTCTTGCCACTGGCATTTATGCTGGTGAAAAATTTATGGATAATGGTTTGCGTTTTGTGCAAATCAATCTTCCTAAAGTTGGTAACGCTGGCGCACAAGTTCCTTTACTTGTTGTACCTAACAAGGCAGCAGGTGAAACCTTTGATGTGTTTCAGCCAGGTGCCACACTCCTGATCAGTGGTCGGTTGTATCCCAATCGCCAGGACTACAGGATGTATCTGGTACCTAACCAGCTCTTTCAAGTAGCTCCGCCTAACCTGGTTGTCAATCAGGTCAACCTAGCTGGTGGCGTAGGCTTTATTCCCGAGCAGAACCGTGAGGACCTGTTCACATTCTCATTGATGTGCTCAGCGCCAGCGCAGCAAATCCTTGGCCACACCTGGGATGACAGCCTTTCCTTCCGGATGGAAGCATGGGGTGATGATGCCAAGCGCATGATCAACAACCTCCATGTCGGACGCCAGATGGCTGTGACTGGTGCACTCCGCTACAACACTTGGACAACTGCAGACGGCCAGCAGCGCGGCATGTATCAGGTGCGCGTCAAGAGTGGCACCTATGCTTTCTTTGGAAAAAATAAAAAGAAAGAGGAGCAAAACGAAATGAGAGCCATTAACACGGGTAATCGTTTTGAGTCACCATCTGGTGTTGTGGCTGAGCCGTATCAGTCAGCAGTTCAGCTGCCACCACTGCAGCAGGACAGTACAGCAGTACCGACCCGTAGCACAGATGACATTCCATTTTGATAAAATGATCTGATCAATAGTTGCCGTTCACTCAGCCCTAGACAGACTACTGTTGGTTGGTGGACACTGGCTGTAGTTACTCCGGCTGCAGCCTTTCATCCTCGGGTCAGCACCAGCATCATTGCTGTTCAGGTGCAACTCCTGTTCTGAGGACCGTCCAACTACTTGACTGTAATGTCCGTTCTTGACCGTTACCTCAATACTGAAAAGTATCAAGGTGAAATGCGTGATCTGGTAAATGCCCAGATCCTCAATGACAAATCACAATGTGGTTTGTTCCTCAAAGATACTGCACTCTCTCGCATTGGTTGGACTGGCAAGGTAAGCCAGTTCCCTAAAGCAGAAGAGTACACCCATACTTATAACAATGGGGATAAGAACGATGGCATCTTCTTTAAGACGCCTCGTATGGTTATCCTCCACTGTGGTTTCCGCAAGGATGTGACCTTCATTGAAAACTCTGACAAGGGTCAGATCGAAGGCATGTATCCCCGTGATGCTCAGGTTTATGACGATTGGGAAGCTACCAACCCTGGCAAGCCTCACCCCTATCGCCGTCGTCGTCTCATCCTCATGTTCCTGGTGGATGAAAACGGCGTGGCTGTCCACAAGAAACCGCTGATCCTCTCGATCCACGGTGGTGCATCCAATCTGTTCTGCGATGCTTACTCCACGTTCATTGAGCAGTTGGAGTCTGCCTTCGCAAACCGCATGGGTCTGAAGTCTGCTGCTGGTTTTGATGCCAAGCAGAGTGCTGCTGCAATCTTTACTCCTACCTTTGGCTCACAGCTATATGGCGGTGAGAAAGCCAAGAGCTGGATTGCTTACCCTGAGAAGTGGATCACCCCCACTGCTGAAAAGGTTGAAGACTTCTTCCCCAAGGATGCTTCTGACATTGACTTCATTGAAGACGTGTGGGAGACCTGCCCTCCTACCGTCTATGCAGATAGCTTCTTTAAGCAGTGTGAGAAGGAGATCGGGTACCACGCCATCAAGCCCGGCCTTGATTTCACTCTGCCTCCAGTGGAGTCCAGTGGTGCAAGTGCTCGCGTTCTGACTGGTGCACGTGATCCGGAGACAGGGGAAATTGAATTGTAGGTTAAAATACCTACGGAATGTTTAGCCGCTCCTTCGGGGGCGGTTTTTTATTCTTCGTAGTAGGTCTTAATCACATCCGCTTCTAAGTTTGCAAGCCTCATAATCAAACTCCTGATTACTGCTTGACGTTGTACAGCAAGTTGCAAAAGCTTTAATGCACCTGCTCTTAATACATCTGGATCTTTTACTGCTTCTAACTCCTTTGTAATCTTTGCCATGAGGAACTCATCCTCTAGAGAAAGATCAAAGTGATCAGGGTCAAATTTAAATTCTATTAGTTCAAAGCCAGACATATTCTTATGGCATAATGTTCAGTCTAAACATTGAATATTTAGCGTCAAGTAATTATTGTTACCAGGCTTGACACCACTGGCCAAAAACCTAGACTGCATCTGGCTTCTCAGCTCTGATGTACAATGGCTAAAAAATCATTAAGCGGCACCATTCACAAGGAAGCCGTCCCCAAGCGAACCTCCATCGGTCACGGCCGACGTAAGCGGGGTTCATTCAAGAAATCTAAGGCTTATCGCGGGCAAGGGAAGGGATGACCTTCTCGACCTGGAGGATGTCGCTAAAAGCCTCACGCACACACCACCACACCGTAATGAACGTAACTGAAGCTCTTCTTTCTGATGCTCAGCGTTTAGTCTATGGGCGCAGAAGAATTATTGACACTCTTTATAAAGAAGATTCAGATAAGTTCAAAGCTATTCAAGCCACAGATATTCAATCGATCTCGCTCCAGGATGATCTTGTTTGTCTAGACCTTGCTGACACTCAACTCTATATAGAGCGCTCAAAAATCCTGCAAAATTTTTGGGAGCACCGGACACGTACACCTTCCTACTTTGATTACAAGGTCTGGAGCCAGGCACTGAGCACCAGGCCATGGCAAGGAACTCCCATTGCAGCTCTTGACTATGGTCCTTCTACAACAACTGATGCACTGCAGCCGCTTCTAGGCCGCCCACCTCGGATTCAAACCGACCGTGACGGAGTACAAAAACTGTACTTTGTCATGGAGAAAGAAGAGATGTGCAGCTGTGAATCCTGGAATCAACTCCATACTCACCGGCAAGAACTATCAAATGAGTTCTCTACTTATACAGATATTAAATTCAAACCAATCTGTAAACATCTCCAGTGGTGTTCAGCCAATATGTTGCTGCACACCATCCGTTTTGAAGCACGTCAAAATGAGAAAGAATATAACCCTCGCATCTGTGTTTACTACTTTGATCACCGCCGTGGTCTGCTTCTCTATCGCATTACCTACGACGGTGTAAAGAGTGGTGGCCAGTGGCTGCCTGTTGGTCGCTGGAAAGAGAAAGAGATCTATGATCACAACCACATGCCAACCGGTGCATGTTGGCAGATGTTCACCGATGCTTTAACTCAAGATCCTCCCTTCAAGCTCTCGCCTTATTCGCAGAGCCTTGGTGCTTTGATGAATAGCACCCGCTCCAAACAATCCTGATTGCACACCACCGCATTACTCACCATGGCTGACAAACTTTCCCTGATCCAAATTGCTGAGTCCATCCAGCACATCAGCTTCTTGAAGGACATGCCTGACATCCCAGAGGATGAGCGGGCTATGCTAGAGCAGCACCTTCATGATCTTGCTTCTCGCCAGGAGTCCAAGTTTGACGCAATCATTGGCATGATCAAGAAGTGTGATGCTTATATAGAGGCATTGCAAACTGAGATGGAAGAGATCAAAACTAATCTCGATGCATGGAAAAAGAATCGGGAGAAAATGGTCTCTATTATTAAGTTTGCTTATCAACAAAATCTAATTGAGAATAAGCCAACTGGTATCAAGTATCAAGCTACTATTCGTAAAGTAAAACCGCGTTTAGTGGATAACTTTGAACATTGGGAAGAGGAAGATAAGACTGAGTTTGGTTTACGTAAGACCACAACAGTTACGCGCATTAAAGATAACACTGTTGTCGATGTGAAGCAAGAGGATATACCTGATAAAGATCGCGTCCGTGATGCACTTGCTACGGATGATGGTTCAGCACCAGCAGCAGCGCAACTCGTACCTGGATTCTCCTTTGTTTATGAACGCCGCAAGCGTTTGACCCAATGAAGCTTAGGCAGTGCTGGCACCTATGGGCTAAAGCTCTAGGTGAAAAAACAGGACGCACAAAATCAGAAGCGGATCAGGTTGCCCTCATCCGCTCTGTTATCTTCTTGAGTTACTTTCTGACTAATTGTTTTATTGTGGCGGGTGTTATTCGCCACTGGAACAATTAAGTCACCTACTAATTATTAAGAAACTTCATATTGAGTTGCATTTTGAGGGGCATTACGGCGTTTGCGGCCTTGGCCAGCTTGAGCTTTACGTCCAGGACCTTGACGATTGGCACCCTTACGACCTTGACCCTCTGCAAGATTTCCTCCTGCTTTGCGGCCTTGACGGTAAGAGCCAAAGGCAGAACGACTTTTACCAGCTTGACCTTGATTGCCTGAAGCAGTGCGACCTGGCCCGGAAGCACTCGCTCCTCCACCAAATGCTTTGTTGCGCATCCGCTCAATGATGCTTATACCAGTTTTTTTCTTAGGCGCAATTCCTTCAGCTGTTGCCTTTTTCTTTCTGTTCATACCCCCTTTAGGGGCAACGCTTTCTGCTTGCTTACCATTAAGTTCAGCATTACGACGACGAGCTTTAGGACCCGGTCCTTTCCGAAGGCGGCCTTCTCCTTCTGTCATCTCTTGTTGACGACGACGTTGGCGTCCGCCACGTGGTCCTTCGCCTGTGTTCTCTGCTTTTTTATTTTCACCGCGATTTCGTTTTGTAAAAGCTCCTCCAATTAAGTTGTCAGCTTTTTCAGTCAAGATGTAAGAGCCACGCTTGGGACCATTGCCAGAGCGTTTTGTCCCAGGTGAATCACTTTTAGTTTTACGTCCAAGTGCAACAGTTTTTTCAGGATTAGCACTTCTACGTGCTTCTCCACGTGCTTTACTAATTTGTTCTTTCATGTTCTCATAAGTAGAAGCCTTTTGGGGACCTCTATTTCCTTCCCTGTTGCGCATTAATCTTAAGGTAGATTTAATTTATATTATACAATCGCATTTACCATAAATAACTTTTAAGAGTTGTGCTAAGACCCACACCTCCCCTAGCCGGTCCAAGAACAACTCGCTAGTGTTGGTGCGCCATCTGGCCTGCTCACTTTTCATGTTTTATCGGATTGATGAAGTACCTGAAACACAAGAAAATGTTTCTGACAAACACAGTCTTTTAGCATTTAAAACATCTGATGAAATGCTTAATTCAATCTGTTCACTCCTCAAGGATGAGCTTGATCGGTACATGGGATTTGCAAATGGAACCGACAAATGAAGACTCCAAGTGCTGGATCTGTGATGTTGATGAGAACGGTGTTCTCACATTCACGGATGAACTCTGGGAATTTTTGGACTGGAAAGAAGGCGACACTCTGGAGTTCATTGATCAAGGTGATGGATCATTTATTCTCAGGAAAGTAGATCCCGAGAACAATGATCAAGATTGTCAAGGATAAATTAATCCGTCGTTTGAATGTCTCTCTCCTATCACATATTGGTGGGCCAGAGACTTCAACCGATTGGGTTAATGGTTATCAGCAAGCAATCAATGAAGCTGAAAAGTTTCTTGATCAACTTGAGTTGTATGAACCTTACTCTGAATGAAACTCTCAGAACTCATTAACAAGCTCCAGCGTTTTCATGATTTGTATCCACTGATTGATCCAGAGGTTACTCTTACTGAAGTAGCCTATAGAACTTACGACACAAAGAAAGAAGATCCTGAATTCTTTTGTCGTTCGCTCAATGATATTACCTGTTTTGAAATTCACACATTCCTTAACATTCCTTCTGAAAGTTTATTCTCTGAGCGTGGTCCTTATCTAAACATCTTCTATGAAGGAGATGTAATTGACAAGCCAGAAGACTACTGGAAAAACAACTACTTCTCCCAACATGCAAACAAACAAACTGGCTCAACTAATCCAAGCAGCTGCTCAGATTCAGCCCCAGGAAAGTCAGTGGATCAGCAAACAATATCAGGAGAAGATGAAGATGATTATGGAAACAAATGAGAAATATAATGAATGGAAGAACTCAAAATTAAATGAAAACTCATAAGCCACTTGACTTCTTGCAACCTGATTGGGTATGCACAGAATGTGGTAGACAATGGGGTCTTTGGTGGGATGAAGGAAAATATTCTGGACCAATTAAACACTGTGCTACCTTCCACAATGGAAAGTGTGGCGTCTGTGCTGAAAAAAAATCCGTAACACAAGCTCGTGACTACGGTTATCTAAAAGAAGGCTGGCACGAAGACTTGATAGAATAATAAAAATATTTTTATTACCTGTGGAACTTAATCCCAGTGCTCGTAATTTCTTACAAAATAAAGTTGATGAGTTATTAGATCTTTTTACTAACACAACGTCTCGTGTTACTCCTGAATTTGCAGATGAAGTTCTTGCAACTACTACGCCAGTTGTAAGTCAATCTGCTCCTGTTGAGCGGTTATTACGTCGGGATATGGATCCAGATCGTAGCATCTTCTCACAACGGGTTGAACGCCAGATTGCAAACACAGGAATGAGCGAAGAAGAGGCTCAACAAGCTATCTTAGATCGTCGTGCTGCACGCGCAGAACGTCTTGCAAATCTACAAGAAGAACTTGGTTTAGATCGTCGTAAAGCACGTGGTGTTCTTCGCTACGGTAATCGCAAAAATGCTACCAATCAGGGTGAAGGAGGTAATGAACCAAACTATAAACGAGCAAATCGTGTTATTCAAATGTCACGCAGGAAAGGTTTAAAACGTGCAGAAGCAGCAAGCATTTTAAACTCCCGTGCAGCAACTCGTAAAGAAAAAAATAAGTCTTAAATACCTGTTATTTACTAGGGTTATTAAGAGGACTAACAAAATATTTGATAGAGTAGGTATGGCAATCATTTATAGTTGTTATGCCTCCAAGATCATCCGGTGGTGGAAGGGGCGGAGGCGGTAATAATCCGCCGCCGTCTAAGTCTTCTCAGCAAGGGCCTCCCCCAAAAGCAGCTGCTCCTGCACCGGCTCCAAAAGCAAGACCTTTAGATCCGCTTCCCTTACAAGCTCCTAAACAGCAACCCGTAGCATCTCCTAAAACTAGTTCTGGTCCAAAAGCTTCTAGGAGTCCTAAAACTTCTGCAGGTCCTAAGAGTCAAGCAACTCCTAGGGCTCCTAGAGCTGCAGGATCTCCTAAAACAAGCGCTGGTCCAAAAAGTCCCAGGGCTCCTAGGGCTCCTAAAACTGCTGTTGCTCCAAAAGGTCCTTCACCTAAAGGTCCTAGTACCGGCGTTACTGTTGTTCCTATTCAAGCTAGAGATCAGTTTGTTTTACCACCTAAAACAATTGACCAAGGATTTAAGACTCCTGTTATCTCAAGGCCAGATATAGAAACTTTTATAACACCTCCTCCAAAATTCCAATCTGTAGAAGCACCTGCAGCACAACCTGTTCCACAAGTTCAGGTTGCACAACCGCCTGTAGTACAACCTATTTCACAGGTTCAAGTTGCAGCTCCGCTTGCGCCAGGTCCAAAAATTCAAGGAGAAAAAGGCCAGGGTCGTAAAGGTCAGGGTCGTAAAGGTCAAGGTACTAAAACTGAAGCTGGTCTACCTGGAATACTTGGTACTCCTGGTCCTAAGGCTCAAGGAGAAAAAGGTCAAGGTCGCAAAGGTCAAGGTCGTAAAGGTCAAGGTCGTAACCAGCAAATTAACAATGTTGCAAACACGGTTACACAACAAGTACCCTCTCAACAACCCCCTGTTCAACAAGCACCTCTTCAGCAACCTCCTGTTCAACAACCTCCTGTTCAACAACCTCCTGTTCAACAAGCACCTCTTCAGCAACCTCCTGTTCAACAACCTCCTGTTCAGCAACCTCCTGTTCAGCAACCTCCTGTTCAGCAACCTCCTGTTCAGCAAATAGCTCCTAAGGAAACAACTCCTAAAGAAGAACCTCCAGCTCCTAAACAACAAGTTCCAAGTCCAGAAGAGTTCTTAAACACATTTGTTGAACAAACAACTCCTACTGTTCAAACTGTTCCAGCAACTCAAGAACCTGTTAAAGAACCAGCAACAACAACTCTTCAGGAAACTGCTCCTAGAGAGTTGACCACAGTTGTTCAGCAACCTGCACCTAAAGAAGCTGCTCGTCAAGAGCAAATTCAAGAACCAACTCTCCCAACTGCTGAAAAATTCTTAGATAAGTTTGTTGAACAAGCTACTCCGATTATTTCGGCAGCTCAAGAAACTCCTAAAGAATCAACTCCAGCTCGTCAAGAAACTGTTTCTGAAAAACCTGCTCCAGTTGCTGAGCAAGCTCCTTTAACTCTTCAACAGTCTGTTGCGGCTCCTGAAAAGCCCGCTCCAGCTGCTGAAAAGTTCCTAAGTAGTTTTGTTGAAGAATCTAAACCAGCTGCTACAACTTCAACTAAATCTGAAGTAGTTAAGCAAGAAACTGCTCGCGCTACTCCTGCTCCAGCAGCAGCAACAGCAGAAGCAAGAGCAACAACAGCAGCAACAACAGCGGCTAGAGAACAAACAACACGTGGTGGTGGTTTTGGTATCCAAGGTCTTCTCTCAGCAGAAGAACAGCGTGAGGCAGGTGGTAGCAATGCTGCTGCTGCTTTAGCTGCTGCTCAAGCACGTCGTCGTGTAAGCCGCGGTGATACCAGTTCACCTGAACCCGTAAACCAAGGGCCGGCACCTAAAACACCTGCTCCAAAAGCTCCTCCTAAATCTTCTCAAGGATCTACTGAAGAAAGCGCTCCTTCAGAAAGTTTTACTGAAGAAATTGCTGGTGGAGAAATTCCTAGTGAAGAAATTCCTAGCGAAGAAATCCCTGCTGATGAAGCTCCTTCTAGCAGCACTGCTGGTTCAGCTAGTGCTGGTGGTAGTTCGTCTTCTAGTGGTGCTGGGAGTACTTCAGGTGCAACTTCTACTACTGATCCTAGAGAAGCACTTGCAAATGCTCGTGCTCGACGAGAACAAGCTCAACAAGAACGTCAACCTCTTACTGATACACCTCAAGAAGGTACTCAAGGTCGAAATCAACGCAACCAGAACAAAAACCGTCAAGAGCAAGGTCGCAAAGGTCAAGGTCGTAAAGGCCAAGGTCAGAAAGGCCAAGGTCAGAAAGGCCAAGGTCAGAAAGGCCAGGGTTCAAAAAATCAACCTCAATTACCGCCAATTCTTGGTGGTCCTGATAAAAAAGGACAAGGTAATAAGCGTCAGGGTAATAAAGCCCAGGCACAAAAAAGGCAAGGTGCTAACAACCAGGCTCCTAAAAAACAAACCAATGTTGGACAATCCGTTAAGAGCCAAGCTCCTAAACAAAGCCCAAATAAATCAGCTACTACTCAACGCGGTAGCGTAAGTGCACCTCGTTTCCAAGCAAGTAAAAATCAAAGTTCTAAAACTGCACCTTCTAAAACAGCTGTCCCTTCTAGAGCGCCTGTAACCAGGGCAACTTCACCTTCTAAAACAACTGCACCCAAAGCAGCTGCAACTCCTAAACCACCTGCACCTAAAACACCTACAGCTAAAAATCAAGGAGCTAAAAACCAAGGTCCTAAGGAAACGGTGATTCCTCCTAAAGAACAACCTCCTAAGAACCAACCACCTAAAGAACAACCTCCCAAGAACCAACCACCCAAAGAACAACCTCCTAAGAAAAAACCTGCCACAAGGTCAACTCTTAGAAGACGCTAAGGTTTATCTTTAAAAGTTAGTTAAATTAGCAGATCGATCACTTACCTGGTTGATCTGCTTTTTATATGCGCTAACTTAGTAGCGTTGAGAACTTTCTATGGCTCGCACTACTAAAATCCGTTTCCGTGGTAAACCATCTGAACCTCTTGAACCTATTGAGTTCAACGGTTACTCCATCGAATGTCTGCGCCACGGTGTAACCGGCCACGTCCTCTACCGTTACCCCTCTAAGGAATATGATTGGGAACCATGCTGGGGCATGGATCTTGAAACCGCTAAGAAGTCAATCACGCGGTACCAAGAAACACTGCAATTACAATCAGAAACAGAGTCATAAAGCATATGGGACCAGCAAAGAATGAGCTGATGGATGATCTTGCATTGTCCATCTATGAGTATCTTCATAAGGAGGCCACCTCCTATCAAGGTTCTCTGCTGGTCCTAATGCCCATTACAAAAATTGCTAAGCAGTTTGAACGTAATCACCGCACTATCACCCGCCGCCTCAGTGCACTCAAGGCAGAAGGGTTGATTCAACCTATTATCAAAAAAGATTACGTTACCCTCTACAGTATTGTTGATTGGGACGAGAACGATGAATGAAAAAGGACATAATCCAGTATCTGATCTTGCGTTTCTACTGGGTAGCTTTACTGATAACGGTCGTTCCTTACGTTCCTTCGTGAGCCACCCTCAAGAACTTGCCATCACCATCCTGGTTGCTGGCCTCCTTTCCAATTCCAGATGGGCAATGGATCCAGAAGACGCCATCAAAACAGCGTTTGTGATCCATGAAAAGATCCAGAAGGAAGTTCAGAACTATCAGTCCCTTAAGTTCGTTAACAACGTGGAAGACTGCTTCCGCCGCCCTGAGTTGACAGAAGAATGAAACGTCCGCCCCTGTACTACTTTGATGTAGACATTGAGTGGGGACACCTGCGCTTTGGTCCGCTCCTTATTCATTGGTTTAACTCCAGTACGGACTACGACAGCTGGGGTAGCCTTGATATCACCTGGGATCTTAAGCATTCTTTCCTTTTCTATTTCAATGAAGCCAACCAACGCTTTGGTTTCAACCATCGCATCATTGATCCTGACATCCGTCGGGTCATGAAAGGGGTCGAGCATTTCTAAATTGCTTGCAAATACTCAGGTTTTTGCTACGTTACAGGGACTTGAACGCTGCTTGTGCCCGCTGTACTGGATGAAATTTGTGCAGATGTTCAGCTAATAGAAGAGTTAGAGCGCAAGATTTATACGCCGTACTCTAAAACTGCATCGTATGAGCAGTTTTTGGACTATCGCTCGGACGGGAATACCCGCTTAGAAATTAACGGCAGTCGGCATTACAAAACGCCATACGGTGCGCTGCCCTCTGTTACTACTATCCTCTCCGCAACAGGTGGTAACAAGGTTGCATTAGAACGGTGGGCTAAGAAAAATCCTGGTGGACGAGAAGCTGCAGCTGCACGTGGTACCCGTGTTCACTCTCTTATGGAGGAGTATCTCCTTGGCATCAATAAGAACCCAGTCATCGACGATGAAGAAATTGCTGAGTTCTGGCAAGGCCTTCCTGAAAAACTGGACAAACTGGACCGTGTGGTCTGGGCTGAAAACCCTGCCAACCCTGATGATTTTGCTTGGACCATGGGTGGTGATGGTATCTCCCGAGTCTGGCATCCAGGTGTTCAAGAGAACGAAACGTGGGGTTGGGCTGGTGCTCCTGACATCGTGGCAGAGTACAAAGGAAAAGTGGTACTTGGTGACCTTAAGACCAGTAATGGCCTGTATTACAGCAAGTGGCCAGGACCTGAAACCCTTAGAAGCGAATATGGAATGAAGCGTGCTGGTTTCATGAAATATGCCAAATGCCAAATGCAGATGGCTGCTTATGCTATGGCTTTAGAACACACAGTTGGGATTGTTCCTGAGATCTGTATGACATTTGTTGCTACCCGAGAACGTTCTCAAGTATTTGCTATTCAAGGTGGAACTATTGAAAAGTACAAAAACAAGTGGCTAGAAGCTGTTAACAAGTACTATTCTGAGATCCTACCGGCGCAAAATAAGACCGAGATTGATCTTGATGTGGTGGACGGCGACGCCTAAGTGCAGGTGTCTGCCTCGTAAATTAAAGATACGAAGAAATACGGTGGTTCCTCTGGCGGTCTTGTCAAGTACCGCTACGCTGGCTCCGTCGTCTTCTCCTTTGATCCGTAATAAAACAACGTGACGACCGCTACCCCAGAGCCCCGGCCACCTCATAAACATCTTTTACCAGGGCAAATCAATCTCGATTTCATCCCGGTTGATTTCCCCCTAACTCCCCTACAAGGTAAGAAAGCTTATCTTCCCGGTTGGACGCAAGATCCCAAAACTGTTTCTGAGATCCGTAAGGAACTAGAAGAGGGTCGAGCAACGGGTGTCGGTCTTCTCTGCGGACAATGGAGTAATGACCTAGCTCTCATCTTTGTTGATATTGACGGGCAAGATGCTATCCCCGTCATTGAAAAGCTGGGCGGTGGTCCAATTAGTGAGATCTTCCCACCAACACTGACCATTACCAGTGGCAAAGTTGGGAAGTTCCGAATGTTATTCCGGGTGCCGCCGGATCGCATTCAGCAACTGCCTGATAAAGCAACCATCAAAGTTGATAAGGCGCCATGGGAAATCCTCTGGAGGTCCCGTCAAGGTGCATTGATGGGTGCTCACCCTGATACTGACGGATACTATACAACAAATCACGGCGGCTTTGAATACGCCAAGCAGCTGCCTGAAATGCCAGAGTGGCTTTATGAAGCCATTGCTCGTGCATACCCCAGCAGCCGCTATCGTAAGCGAACCTCACCGGCTGGTGCTGTTGTAACGCAAAGCATCACCATTAATTATGACAATGACTCCAAATTTTTCTTGGAGTCTGCTATAGAAGAAGCTCTTCTTTACCTCCAGGTCCTTAACCCCGAACGGGCTGATGACTATGAAGAGTGGCTTGCTATCGGCATGTCACTCCATCAAATTGATGAGAGTCTCCTAGAGCACTGGGTTGAGTGGTCATCTCAATCGGATCACTTCCAGGATGGGGCTTGCGAAAGAAAGTGGTCAAGCTTTGAGCGCCTGCCCGGTGGTCCTAATCCAGAGGGTGCCCGTGGTCTTAAAACCCTGCGCGCTAAAGCAAAAGAAGATGGTTACATCGATATGGGAGGCTTTGTTGTACCTTCCATCGATACCATCCGTAAGCAAGTTGGGATGGACAATGAAGGTGTCATTGTTCAAACCGATGAGAACACCCTCTTTCAAGAGCTATTTGGTGGTCAATTCAACGAAAAAGACTTTATTGATTTCCCACCAGAGTTAGATCTGCCTGGTTTTGCAGGTCAACCGCTACTACCTGGCAGCAAAAAGCAGAAGTCACCTGTTCGTAATCCTCCCGCTTCTGAAATTGCTAACTTCATTTCGCCAATGTTCAATAAGAACGGCTGGCGATATGACCCTAGATTTGATAGGTTCATGAAGTATGACAAGAATAGAGGCGTATGGAATGAGCAAGATCATACGAAAGATTTTAGGCACGAGGTTCAATTTGTCCTTGGAAACACTTCTCTCCCTAATGGGTACACTTCTCATCTCGTTGCTGATGTGTGTGCTCTGCTGGAGGGGCACCTCACCGAGTACCAATGGAACGACGATCCCGCCCGTCTTGCATTCCGTAACGGCGTCTTTGACCTCGACAGCAAAGAATTCCTAGGACACGACCCTGATCACTTCATCATCTGGGGTCTAGACATTGATTACATCCCAGAAGCTGATCCAGGTCCTATTACTGAATGGCTTTATCGAACTCAATACGGTGATGAAGATCGGGTCAACGTGCTCCGTGCTTGGCTGCGTGCTTGCTTAGTTGGCCGTGGTAATGAAATCCAGCGCTTCTTTGAAGTGATTGGACCAGGTGGCCGTGGTAAATCCACCTTTGCCAACCTCTGCTGTGCTCTTGTCGGCAGTGGTAACTACGCCAGCACCACGCTTAACCAGCTGGAGCAGAGCCGTTTTGAGCTGTCATCCATCAAGGGCAAGCGCTTAACTCTGATCAACGATTCAGAACGCTACGGCGGTTCTGCTCAAACTTTCAAAGCCCTTACTGGTGGTGACTCTCTTCGCTATGAAGAGAAGCTCAAGCCCATTGGTGAACCATTTGTCTACACCGGTATGGTCATGGTTGTGGCCAACGAGCCCATCCAAACCACCGATAACACCAGTGGCCTCAGCCGCCGACGCTTAACAATTGAGTTCAATAGGCCTCTATATGAACGCAATAGTGAAGCTAAGGACATGATCAAGATTGAACATGGCCGTGTGTCTGGTATCTGGAAAGATTACCTCCCAGGTCTGGTGAACTGGGTGCTAGAGATGGATGAGCAAACCATGCGTCAGTACCTGCTCGATACCAATGAAATGGTTCCTGCACTACGCCGCGTCCGCAATAACATCCTCCTCAACAGCAATAACCTGATTGAATGGCTGCAATCAGAAGTTGTTAAGGCAGATCACGTTACTGCTGTTGGTAAGAAGATTCCAAATGGAAACAAAGAAAATAATGAGCGCTATGTCAACAGCAACTACCACCTCTATCCCAGCTACTGCGAATACTGTGATGCCACAGGATCCAAAGCTGTAGGCCAGAAACGTTTTATCAACTTACTGCTGGACTGCTGCAAAAACCAACTCGGTCTTGATGAAGTGCGTAGCTTCAGCAAAGGTGGTAAGCCCTTTGTGAAAGGACTTGCTATCCGTAATTCTGATCAGAAGTTCAAGGATCTGCCAACGATCCTGCCTGAAGGTAAGGACGAGTAACTACTTCTTCTTAGATTTCTTGGCCCAGGTTTTATCGCCAGGGATGACTTCAGTTCCATACTCGAAGTCATCATAATCCTTTTGATTTCGTAGCCAACGTGCAAACTCTTCAAGGTATCTTTTGATGAGTTCTGTAGGCATACTTAAACAAAGCTAGGTAACTGTGGACCTCTTGGGCCAGAGGGTTTAGGAGGCATTAACGGTTTAAAGCCACGTTCATATAGTTGTTCCATGTAAGGAGAATCAATATGAGGAGCTTTAATGATTGCGTTTGGAGGAGAATAACGAATAGTCCTAGAAATTAAAGGACCCCCAAGCTCCTGTGCATATTGGTTTTGCACAGCAAAATCAGGAATGTTTTCACCCTCTTGTTGATATTGTGATAATCCTTTGCTATAGGACTGCAAAAAACCTAAGGCATTTGGAAAATCATTATCCATCATCATGATCACATGCCACCGTACAGGAAGGCTTGAACACGGTTACGTACAGGGATCTTCACACCAGCGGTGGTTGCTTTATCTGCCTGTGCTGCAGTAGCAGCTTGCTGCTGTGCTTGTGCTGCCACCGGGTTCAAGGTCTCCATCGTTGGTCCCATCTCACCTTGAGCACGGGTACCTAAATCACCCATCTGGATTTCTTCTTGTTCTGGAGCAAAAGCTGGAGCAAAACCCTTGGTTTCAGGGAACATGCTAGCAAGCAATGGATTGTAAGCACCAATTGCACCACCGGCTTGGGCCATCGGTGACTTGTCATACTTCCGCATCCAGATCTGCATACCCAGATCCTCAGCTTCCTGCGTTTTTTTCTGGTTGATCAGGTTGCGGTACTGCGCCATCTGCGACTTGTACTCATCACCTTGAGAACGATCAAGCTCACCAGTAGAAGTTACGCCCTTTGTAATATTTCCAGGTTGAACAGTTCCCGCTGGAATTACTACAGGTGGTGGTAGCACTGGAGCTGGAGGAACAATCTGTCGGTTATTACGAGCAGCACTAAATTCTTCAGAAAGTGGACTATATCCTTCTGCAAGCAATTCTGCATCAGTTGGTGCACGACCAGCAGCATTAGCACCACGTGTACCAATTTGATTGCGATTTAGGAAATCAGTAAAACCTTGTAAAGGTCCGCCAGGAGAAGCAATATTTTTAATTGGATTAATAATTTCTCCAACACGAGTTTGGAAAAATTGACCAGGACCGAAGCCCGGTTGAGTCATCATTAACTCGCCACTAGGTTGTTGCCACCGGCGTCCTTTGCCAGGAACGTTAACCCACCGACCGCGACTAGCCATTTTAAATGTAACAATTCTCTTTTACAATAGTAACACCGGCATATAGCATTTATCAAATGCAAGTTATTCAAACCTTTCCGCACGGAACAACTATTGAATTAGGTGAAGATTTGCATGGTAACCAAGTGCATCGCGTCTGCACTGCTGGTGGTTCGATGTGTCGTTTTGTTGAACCTTATCACTGCGCATGGACCTATGCGCAACAATATGAGGAGATGTATCCGATTGCGCCAGAGGATTAGCGCTTTGTTTGGTTAACTCACGTTAGGGAGTACAACTGTTCTGCTTGGTACCCCACCAAATCCCTTGTGCCCCAGGGGTTTTGGCTGGTGTGCTGCGCACGAACGAGTATGCCGTTTTTTTCCGGCTTTCACTTAAGGCGGAATGGTAAGTGGTTATTAGGTGACAGTCACATCTACTCGTACATAAAACGAACACCTAAGAACCACTTGCTACTCCTTCTAAAGATAAATAGGGATTTTTTGCCCTATTCGTTCGTTCGTTTGCATCCCCTGAAAACCCTTGACCTGCAAGGGATCTCGGCCTAGTCTAAAGGCGTCAGGTCATCCCCTAACTTGGATTACTTCACCTTTTTCAGAGATGAATACCTAACTGGAGAAGATTTGCTCTCTTTTGCAACAAGTCTTAGGTTGTGTCAAACCGAACTCGGTATGACTTCCTGCTGGTGCATTAAACGGATCAACCACCCCTCCCTCAAATACTTCACCAGCTCCCACCCCTCACGCCCCCTGTTCAAAGGGAAAGATGCCAGACTCCTGGCGATGGCCCTAGCAGATAAGTACGCGCCAGTGGATGGGCCGGATCTGGTGGTGCGCTATTCCTTTTGCACCTCACAGCATTGCATCAACCCAACTCACTACTTCTTTGGCAGCACCCAGGACGTGTGGATGCAGAACGCCAAGCGCAAGGGACGTGAAATCAATCCCTCCATTGTGGAGGCAATCAAGCAGCAAAGGAGCGCCAGCAAAAGTGAGTGGACCTATGAGAAGCTGAGTAAACAATACAAACTTCCATATCATGTCATTAGAAGAATCTGCAACGAAGGAGCCTACTCCAATGATTAAAAAGGAAACAGAAGCTCTCAATAACAACCTGAATCACATCTTTAGTTGCAATACAGAAAGCTATGACGATAAGTTACAAGAACTGAAGCAAGAGAACACCAATCGCTATTGCTTGTGGCACAAGAAAGGATTCCCAGGGCACCACAACAACTTTGGTTTGATGGGCGAATGTAAAGATTGCTTAGCAGAAATTGAGAAAGGGCGCTGTTCTGTTGACGTTTGTAACTTTGATATGGACATTTACTGGACAGTCCGTAACTTCTGGTTGAAGGTTGACATCAAAGGACCCAATGAATGTTGGAAGTGGCTTGGTGGTACCAAGAAAAACGGACAAGAAACTGTTGCTTACATGCCAAGTCCCTTCCACTCTGCTAAAACACAGTCAGCTTCTCGTGTTGCCTTCTGGCTTAGCCGTGGTTATACCGGACGGTATCGTATCTTTCACCAAGAAGGTTGCGATATTACCTGCTGTAATCCGCTCCATTTGCGTATAAAGGAGCTAACATTAACCTCTCAACCCACTGAAATAAAAGCGGTCAATCTCAGCTATGGCAACATCTTCGAGCACGCAAAAGCCAACATCGAAAATAAGTCGAATTACTTTGAGTAACCATCATTTACCTACAAAACAGTATGCAGGGTTTGTATTTATTGATGGCGTCAATCATTTTACTGATTGGTTTGACACAGAAGATGAAGCTGCATTAGAGCTTCGTAGTCTAGAAAAACGTCTCAATTACGAGTTAATTGAAACAGTTGAGATGGAAGGATTCTATCCAGAACGCGCTAAAATTATTGAAGATCGTTATCAAGCCAGCGGCCGTACAAACGGTTTATATACTGGCTTATGCACTACAGATGGCTAGATTTTTAACAACGTTACCCGTTAACTTAGGTTTTGTAAATCTTGGTACTGTTGAAGCTTATCCAACTGGGGGCACTGGACCAACTGCATATGGTCCGACTTCCTACTACGGTAGTGATCCGTTGCCTCCATATCTGGGAGATTCTGTTAATAACCCTGTTAATTTGGGCAACTTCACGCCTATCTATAAAACGTTAACAATTTCAAATACACATGGTGGTTTGTCACGTAGTCAGACCACCTTTTATTCTTTAAATATACTTACACCACGATCTATTAAAGTTACACAGAACTTAAGCCAGTTTGCTACTACGTCAAAAACAAATCGCAATACATTAATTGCATTTTATAAAGTTGAAGACGGCAACAATCGTAGAGAACTAATCATTAACGATGATGGTTATGTTGTTGCTGAAGCATCAGTAGAAGACGGGGGAGATGGAGATGAATCTTCCGTCTTTAGTCTTGATTACCCCACATTAATGTTGGAGCCAGGTCAATATATTTTTTTAATTACAAATGATATTCGCTACCTAGAGACAACTTATTCTCTTAGCATCGAAGGTTTTGTTAATGACTGGCGTTATGTTTATGAGGATGTAGACCAGGCATTAGATTTTGGGTTAGTAACTGAAAACGTAGAAAGTACTCTTGATTTTGGAACCATTACTGGTTGACCAAAAACAAAAACCTGCTAAGGTATTGTTACTTGCTTTCAACTCATGAAAACTGTCACCTATAAAGAACTAGAAGACAGATTTGATGAGATCCTAGAGGACGTGTTTGAGAATCACGTCCACTACAAAGTTCTTATAGAAACAGGAAAAGCAGTCATGTTAGTACCTTATGAAGAATACAAGGTACTAATGGACACCTATGACCACTGGGTGGAACAGAAAGAAGAAATCTTACCGGAAGATAATCTTTTCTAATCAGGTACTACGACCTTGATTAGCAACGCGATTCATAGCAGCAAGATAACCCTGTCTGCTCATACCAAAGATCTGATCCATTTCTTTATCTTGCCTCAGACGTTCTTCTCGTCGGTTCTTTCGGCTTTCTTGTTTCTGCATAGCAGCCATAATCTCATCTTTTAAATATGGATTTACTTCAGGATCATAAAAAACACGGGCATCAAACGCACCACTAGCTGTTCCACCAGTAGCTGGATCAGTTCCTGTTCTGGGTAGTGGATCCCTACCTACTAAACCGCCAAGTGCAATATCACGACGCATTTCTGCATCTGCAGCACGGTTCCCTGTATTTAGAGCAAACTGCCTTAATGCTTCTTGACTAGAAACAGGAACAAGACTTGAAACAAGATTGCTCCTTTCTGGTTTAACTTCAACACTAGGTGGCTTCGGTTGGCCCATTGATTTTATTTAAGCTTGACCTCTATACTTACTCTATCTGAAACAAACCTGTAGAGGTGAGGAGCCAGCTGAAAACCCCCAATGATCAAGAGGACGGCAAGAATCAGCTCAGCATAGGTAATGGGGCGACGCATCAGTGTAGTCCTTTTACAGAGGATTTTAAAGACCTGCTTAAAGCAATGTCAACTAAAACGATGTTATCACTAATGTCAACCCAACAGAAGAACTTTGCAAATTCTTTATGGGAAGCTTCTAACTTTGGTGGTCGTCCCAAGCCAGGAGACTACAAAGATTTGGAACCTAAACGTGATTACTACGAACTGGTTCTCATGATGGATCATCAACGCCAGTGGGAAGAAAAGATGCGCTATTGCAGACAAGCAAAAAATTGTTAGGCTAATGGAAAATAATCTGGTTAATGAGCTATCGCTTTACGGATCTGGATATCAACTCAGTTACCGTTGACAATTATCAAGAGATTGTAAAGCCCTCTCTTGCTGCCCAGATTCAACCATTCATACCTCCAGAGGGATCATTTGAAACGGTGGATCTCCGGCGGTACCTAGAGCTGGTTAAGAGCTATGAGGTGACCAGCACTGATCTGATCCACGGTTTATCCCTGGCAGATCAGATCCGGATCACCTTTAGTGATATGAAGCCAGCCACAATCTGTGAGAAGTTTCCCGATATTGACTTGGCAACAAAACGACGGTATCGTTGTGTAGCTGAATATTTAATTAGGCAGGGCGAGTTAACCAAGCTAAAAGATGAGAAGAACAAGCTTCTAAAAAAGCTTGGCAACATGGGAAAGATGGTTGTAATTTATCAACCGTTACCCAAGCTCTGTAAAACACTACACCAAACAGGTCTCGGACAATTTATTAAAGATGAGCAACAGGCGGCAACGGTTAATCAACGGTCTTCTGTCCAACGCCAAGACTGGTGGGGAGATGAAGATGACCCAACTTGTGATCGAGAGAATCTGCGCTGACATGTGTGACTTCTATGAGAAGTTTTACGCCAACGAAGGTCCTGGTGCCATTGTTTATTTGCCACGGGTAGAAGATCCTAAAAACTCAATGTTCTATCTACCTGTTTCAGCATTGATCGAGGCGCAGTCTGACTTCCGTAGCCGTGACATGAATGGACCTGCAGACGTAATGCAGAAGGCCATTGCCAGGGCAGAGTCGATTAATCCTAAAACAGCAGGGCTATTTATCATTCAAGATGATAAAGAAATGTCCTTGATTTGCTATAAACGTGATCAACCATTGGCATTTGCTGAACCTGAATAATGCATAAACAAGGCGGTGCACGTGCACGCAATTATCACACTCTCTATCGAATTTATAAGTTAGAAGATGATTGGTGCACTCCCGTTTCTTATCTGCCTCTTATTTATCACACGCTAGATTATATTGATCTAGATCCTTGCTCCACCGCTCACGCCAACAAAGAGTTCATCCAGGCAGAGAAATTCTTCTGCAAAACAGATGATGCGCTTAATAAACAAGAACCATGGAGCGGAAATGTTTATTGTTTCCCACCGACCTATGGCCGCTGCTCATTTAACAAACAACGGGGTACCTGGCGCTGGTCCACACGTGGTGGCTTTGGCGGTATGTCACCATCAGTGGCTTGGTTTAGGCGACTGGAGAAGGACTGGAAGCTGGGGTTTGTAAACTCTGCTTTGTTCTTCAGTATTTCCCACGAGACACTACGTAAACAGCAAAGCATTTGGGATTATCCAGTTTGTATTCCTAAAGAACGTCCTAAAGTGATGCACGGACGTAATTTTTATCAGCTAGAAAACCCTTTGAAGTGGGGATTTTTTGTGTTTCTTCCGCCTAAAGATCTAGGGATTAACCGTTTAGCCAAGTTTGAAGAAGCCTTTTCAACGATTGGCCGCGTCATTATGTGACGTAAGTTTATCGAGCCCTAAAAGTATTGCGGAAAGAAGCAGACCCGTCAGTATTGCCGATACCGGAAGGACCGCGTGGCTCAAAAGGTAATGCACCGAAGGGGATAGTGCCGCTAAGAGCTGGGAATATAAAGCGGTCATCTTGTTGACGCTCAAAAGTAACCGGAAGTTTAGCGTCTCTACTACGTGCTTGAATATAATTACCCAAGAAATTTAGACCGGTGTTGCTATCATCAACACCTTGTGCCTGGCTAAAACGGTTGTCAACCAGGTAAGATTGACTCTTTGCAAATCCCATACTAGTATTCTTGCAGAACTAAACACTCCATGCAAGAAGACAACGTAAATCACCCTTCTCATTACACATTTGGCCATGTGGAGTGCATTGATGCTATTGATGCCTGCATGTCATCAGAAGCGTATCGTGGTTATTTAAAAGGTAACGTAATGAAATACATTTGGCGTTATGAAAATAAAGAGAACCCAATCCAAGATTTACGTAAAGCGCAATGGTATTTAACCCGGTTAATTAACACTTATGGAACCTGATTGTCCAAGGATTGATCTAACTCCTGAGGAATTAAACTACTTGCGTACCTTAGAGCTTCAAGATTTTCTAGATCATCTTCAGAATAAAGGGAAGCAGAACCAGTTGACTTTGGACGCTGATTCCAAAGCCTAAAGAATTCATCAACTACTTCATTCTTTGGATCCCAACGGAGTAGTTGTTCTTCTAAGAATTCAATTGCTTTTACTTGCTGAGGAGAACCGTTAAAGTTCTCAGCTATGTTCAGCAAACACTTTGGTAACTTACATTTGTGCTCCACTAGTAGAGGTACATCAGTGTCAGGTTGGAGATATAAATCAAGTTCACTTCTTCTGCGTTCAACTAAGCGTTGATTCCAAAGAATATCTTTACGAATAAAAGGTGACCATTCTTGAATAATTTCTGTACGATCTGCACCAGAATTAATCAGTTGGAGTAACCTGCAATCTTTAAATTGCGTAATGCCAATGCTATAGGCATAACTTAATATTGCACCTTTTTTCTTTTCATTTAAAGGTAAAAATATTAGATCCTGGAGTGTAAAAACAAACTCCTCCAGGTCTTTTTCCAGCTGGGCTTCTATCTGTTTACGTGTGCAGCGTAGAAAAGGCGTAACAGCACTGCGCCCAAATCGTTTGCTACCGTACCCGATCATCCAAGGCCCATCTTCCTTGGCACGATAGGGCGCATACTGCTCCATACCAGTGTGGATCCGACAGGGTGTGTACCGCCGGATCAACTGGAGGCTGTATTCATTGATGTAAGACAGAAGTCTTAGGGAACAACGACAGAACCGTTATAGCTGATTTCGCTGTAAGCGTCAGGTGTTGTAAGGACAACCAAGTAATTCTTGCTAGCGTCAGTTACGGTGACACCAACAACGCCCTTGCTCTTACCGGCTTTGGCAATGTTAAAGAATTTCAAATAACCAGTAGGAGCATTACCTGCGGTGTAGTCATCCTCTTGGAAAATCTGAACTGTGTCCACACCAACGCTACTGTCAATTTTGACAATGATATCGCCAGTGCTAGCTGGATTGACCTGGAATGCACGCTGGCTCAGGTCGCCACTTGCACTGCCATCAAGGCCATCGCCTTTATAGGTGAGTTCAGAGCCAGAGGCTGTAAAGGTGTCCTCAGTACCTTGGAAAGTAACGGTAGGCATTATCAGTTGACTTGGTTGTGGGTTTGGAATTGAAAGCTGATGTCGGCATCAATACCGTGTTCTTTCAAGATGCTGAGAAACATTTGTCTGTCCATCATCTTCATGTGAAGCATGTCAACAAACGCTTCTTCCAACTCATCTCGATCAAGGTCCTTGATTGCCAGGGCTGCTGCATGAATGGCGAACTCGCTATCAATTGGCAGATCTAGGGCATTGGCATCCATTGAAAATTTACCAATCCGTTTCTACATCCTAACAGTTGTGCAATTTTTTGCTACCATTAGGTTGTAGTTGTATTTCGTAACGGAATATACCGCTGGTCAACGGTGAAGTAGGGCGTTTCTGCCCCAGGTCTGGTCTCGTCACTGCCTTCGCCCATGGAGTTTAAAGCTGTGTTGACAAGAAATTTGTACTCGTTTAAGAGATCTTCTGGAGTGCGCTGATTCATTTAGCTCCTTAACCTAAGTTAGATTTTAAAAGCCACTGGAATTTTTTATGAGCACGGCCACGCTCTACAGCTAAGTCTAAGGTCAACTGATCCTTAAGGATCTCAGCTTCTTCTGCTAACTGGCTAAACGATTCCGCCAGGGCATTGTGGTTAATAGCTAAAGCACGAATCATGCCATCTTGATCAAAGCAGCTCTCTGGGATTGGAGGCATCGGAGAACTGTTGAGATCCTCTACGCTCAGTGGTGTACTGATATCAAGAGAGCGCAGATGTTCTGCAATGGTATCAAGGCCATCTTGCATCTCTTCATAAATCTCTTCTGTGAGTTTATGAATGGAGTAAAACTTACTGCCCATCAGATTCCAATGGACAATATAAGTTTGATTCAGTAAATGCGATGTATCACGCAATAACTGAACAAGGTGGCAGTAACAAACTGCCTTAGGTTCCATTTTTACTTTAGCCATTGGTTTTACCACTTAACTTTGTGGCTCCAGTAGCGAGCCGACATTTTATCAGGGTTTGGATCTTGTGCGTTATGTCTAGCATAATATGATTTCTTCCTTGCTTTTTCTTTTGCACTCTTAGGATTTTTACCTGCACCTTGAACACCTTGTTGGCCAAAACGGATAATCTTTTCTTTACCGCCTTCACATGCTTTGACAACATGTGATTTAGTCGGGTGACCAGGTGTACGTTGTGGTTTGTTGCAGGCCATCCGATCTTTAGCTAGCTGGCGCGCTTTAGCTCGATCTGCCATGGCATCAACCGTAGTAGTTAGCAGAGCGTTCCTTACTAGTGATCTCCATGCTGGGGATACCAGTACCAATGATCTTGAGATACGGAGGAATCCGCTCAGCCTTTAGTTCAGCTACTTGTGCATCAGGATCAGGCTGACCCATAAGGCCTTTGCGTCTGGCAAAACCCATCAGGAAATCTTGTGGATCTGTTGCGGGTTCCATATCCATCATGCCGTTACAACAGAATCTAAGAAGTTAAATAGAGATACAGTCTGTGGTTTTTGCTCAAGCCACTCTTTAATTTTACTTGCTCTTTCCTCAGAATAAAAGGAGTGCTTATCAGTAAACCAGATAAAGGGAAGCTCAGATGCTTTTGATTTATTACAGGATGTGCAGCAACAAACTAGATTATTACGGGTGCTATGTCCACCTTTATGTTTAGGAACAACATGATCGATTGTAGCGGTACGATCACAGAGTTGCTTTTCACAGTAAGCACATTTGTAATGCCAGGCTTCAAATATAGATTCACGGAATTTTTTACGAGCACACTTAGGACTAAGAACAATTAAGTTAGCTAGTAAATCATTCTCACTGTGGAACATGTTTGTTCATAATTCCTAACATTAAATTAGGACACACAAACCTGTACTTATCGCTAAACTATGGAGAAGCCCGAGTAGTCCAGCGGAAGAGACAGGGACCTTAAAAGTCCTCCAGCGGCGGTTCGAATCCGCCCTCGGGTACTACCGGGATGTAGTAGAAAAGTATCACACTGCTTTTGGGAAGCAGAGGAGAAGGGGCAGTACCTTCCATCCCGATCAATCAGTTAAACCAATCTCTTCTAATAACAGGTTACTATCCGTTTCTGCAGGATCGTAGTCTGCATCTTCTAATAGCTTTAAAAGAAAGTGATGGACACGTTCGGTAACCCACCGTAAGTCTTCATCTGTAACATCACAAACAATTGCATTTAGACGGAGGTCACGAGAAGGTTCCCGTACATACTCTGTAATTAGTTCTAAAGCACGGTAACGGCCTTTCGTGAACTCCCCTAACATCAATCTACACCTTCAACAGTAAGTTCTTCTTTGGCTTCTTGATTTGCTTGCTCTATTTGCTTTTGCTTTAGTACACCAATAATCTCAAGGGCACCTTGTACTTTAAGGTAACCTTCTTTGTTACGGCGCATTTGCTCTTCTTGCTCTCGAATATTTTCTACCAAAGAAGAGAGTTGCTCATTCAAACCTTTTTCTAGATCAGAGATAATAGTGTCCATGGCAAAGGATTTTTGCAGTAGTAATTTACTTTAGGTCAATCCACCAGCCCGTACCATCACCTTCCACCATCCAACGTCGCATAAACAGGTTATAGGTGTACAAGATCCCTTCTCCATTCGTATTTTTGTACTCGCCTGTGTAGTTATCCAGTTGTCCCCAGGGGTCGTGAACAACGAACTTCTTGGCTTCATCCTGGTAACCAATCACGCAGATCCAATGGCCACTACCGCTAGGAGCATTAGCAGGGCCTTTGTGAAGGATGCCAACAGGGCAGGGAATATCTTCATCGAGGCGCTGTTTGATGTCCTCAATAGTCCCGTTTTGCTTGAACTTTGGGTTTAGCCCCAGCTGGCGGAGCACTTTGAGTTGGGTATCAACTTCAATGGTGTCACCAATAGCAAAGACTTTCTTGAGATAATCATTATCACTCTTGATGCAACCAGGGCGGAGGTACATGGCAGCCATGGCACAGCTGGAGGAAAAACAAGTACGGCTTGCATCACGGTAGTTATCACGCTGCGATTGATAAGGAACAGCTAACTTAACCCCGTCATATTGAATCTCTGCTTTATCTTTTGGGTGATTCAAAACACCGGTTAAGCCATACCAGTGTTCATCAAAAACCCACCATGTTCCTAGGTTATAAGGAAATACCAGTTGGGTGTGTTTATCTTTTTTAGCAATAACTTCTGCTCCTTTGTAGCTGCGATCTTCCTTAATACGTACCTTTTGATCAGGCCGAAGATCACCACTCGGGATTGGTTCTTTCTTTAAGAATGTATCAACAGTGCAAGTAATATCGATTTGATTTTGTTTTTGTTTTTCTGCACGACCAGATGTAAATAATAGGATTTCTTTTTTACGACGTTCAACTAAACCAGGTAACGGGATACCTTGATCACCCTTAACCCACTTAGGTAACTCTTCTATAGCTACTTTATTAGGATCTTCATTGTTATTAAGCCGCTTGCGTAAGGTGGATTCTTCTAGTGCACCAGCCCCGCAGTTGTATGTGAAAGAGACTAAGGCATCAAATTGAGCTTGATTAATCCTGGCAACAATCAGATCTTGGACAGCACGTTCAAACCTGGCGACATCTTGACGTAAAAGCTCATCAGCTTTTGCTTCGCTGATGGTCATGTTGGCTTTGACATCTGAACCAGTATGTCCCCAGCCAATGGTCCAGACGCCAGCTGGACAGATGTAGCTTTTTAAAGACAGTCCTTCAAACTCTTTAATTAGCGCTAAACCAGCATCAGAAACCCGCATGATGAACACCAAAAACTGTCATCATTATAGGTAGCTATATTTTTGAATCAAATCCTAGAAGAATACAAACATACCGCCGCTTACAACAGGAGCAGGAGCAGCGGTAAAGTACACGTTTACGTTGTTGCCGCCGTCCGTTGAGTTGGCCCCAACGTAGAACTTATTGCCACTCACCTCGCGGATGTCTTGGACACTAAGATAATCGATTCCGCTGGTGACATTTGTAAGCGTAAAGTTTTGACGTGATCCGGCTATTGGGGGGCGGAAGGTTACAACATTTCCTGGCGTACCTGTTACGCTCCAAGTATTAATGGTGCTTATAGTATTAACTAGCGAGATAGTGTGAGCAACTGTTTTTGTAGACGCTAACTCGGCAAAAGATGTATTAGTAAGGCCAATAAGACTAAGTGTAGACGTACCTGTTGTTCCACCAATAGTTAATTTATTGTAGGTTAAACCTCCTGCACGAAATGTACGAGCTGTTGTTGTTGTATCAGAAAGAAGAATGTTTGCGGTGTTTTTGTTAAAAGTTAAATTAGTTGATGTTGAAAGATCCCAGGCAACTCCTGTTCCGCTAATCGTCCATAAGCCGCTCCCCATAGTGATAGTGCGGGTATTGCTGTTACTTGAACTAAATGTGGTACAAGTTAAATTGTAATTATTTGCATCAACTGTTCCTCTGTTGTGCGTAAGACTGTTACTTGAATTAAAAGCATCTTGAAGGCTAAATGTTCCACCGGGTACATTTAAAGTTATTGGAAATGTAATAGTTCTTCCGGCACTGGTAAAATCCGTAGTTCCACGACCTTGGAAGCTTTGATTTGAAGTACCAGTAACGGTAATAGCGGAACTTAGAGTGTGTGATCCATGCCAATTCGGGGTAGTGTTATAGTTTAATGTTATTCCTGTTGTACGAGTAGAGCAGTTTAATGCTCCAATGTTATAAAGGCCAACTGCAAGTGTACCAGTTAAAGCAGTCGAATTATCTATAACAGCAGTGTCTTGCGCTAAAGGAAAATTACTATCGGCTCCAGTGCCACCGCTGCTTGTTGCCCAGCTAGAACTTCCTTCCCACGTCGTGTTTGTTCCAACTCTATAAACTGTTTTAGCTGCAGGAAATGTGATATTAGTATTATTTCCACAATTACCAGCGTTTGCTGGTGAAATTGGAGACGCAGCTCCCGCTATGGTTATATCTCTAAAATCACAGTTATCAAGAGATACTGCTGCAACAGTCAAAGTGCGAGCAGTGCCTGGAATATCACTACTAATAGCACCTCGCTTAAGAATGGTGGCTCCTGTGCAGGAGAAAGTACCATTAATGGTTTGATCGCTATCAATGGATAAAGGTGCTATTCCATTGCCTGACGGTGCAGTGAGCGTAAGATTGTTAAAAGTATTTGCACCCTTTAAGGTTCTTGTTGTACCTGTGCCAAGAGTAGCCGTCCAAGAAACATTGTAATAAGTTTTTCCTCCTAGGTTTGCAGTTCCAGATGATGCGGTAAAGTTTATTTGTGAAGTTCCCGCATTTACTACATATACTGAAGGGCTTTGAACATCAATATCGCTACTAATAGAAATAGTAGAAGATCCTAAAGTTAATGTTTTTGTTCCGGTTAGGGTTCCTGTGATAATCCTTTGTGCTGTAAGATTGTAATTAGCTGTGGCAAGTTCTCCTCTGGTAATAGTTATAGTTCCTGATGATGTTAAAGCGTCTCCAAGTGTTACGGTAATTGCAGCACTGTCTGAGCCAACAATAATGCTACTTAAAGATTTCCCTGCTGTTGTTAATGTTCCGCTTCTAGTAAACGTCAAAGTGCCGGAATAGGTATATGTCATACCCGCCGAGAGTGTGTAGCTATTAACCACAGTCAGTGCTGCACTACCGGCAAGTGTTCCAGTAAAACCAGTGCAATTAACTGACTGTGCACCGGTGTTACCAGTGGAAATTGTTACTGTTCCTGTTGAGCTGGCGTCAAAAAACACATCGTCTGAGGTTGTTGGTACAGACGCACCGCCAGCGCCACCAGAGGTGGCAGACCACTTAGTACCTGCTGTGCCATCCCAAGCGGCTGTGCCTCCTACCCAGTAGCGGTTTGCCATGACTTATACCTGCACAGGTTTTAGCACAATCTGACCATCAACCTCTACTTTCTCGTAGAGTACGCCGTCAATTTCAATAGTTTCAGGTTCAGAAACAGGTGGATTTTCAACTACTTGTAACCAGTTATTAAGACGCTCTTCTTTTAAAGCATTGATTTCGTTTTCTGTAAGTTGATGGTTTTCATCTAAATAAAGCGCATCACGAAATACGCCATATTTTGTTATGAATTCAAAATCAATTTTGTTCATCATGCTTGAGTTACGGTAGCAACGACATCCCAGAACGAGTCAGCACTATTATAGACACAGCCCACATAAGTAATCTTGCTTAGAACGGTGGTTGTGGGAAGCGTAACACCAAGAGCACGGTAGCCGCCAGTAGTAGCTGTCCACGAAATGCCCCTTGCTGTGCCATTATCTTTAAGTCGAATTAAAAGTTTTTGACCATTAAGTAATGATCCAGTTGGTACACCTAATGTTACGCTGCCAGTTAAACCTTCAGCAACAAATAAATCCGTTGTATCAGCATTAGGTGTAATTGTTCCGCTTGTAGCACCAGCTGCAACTGCACGTACTTTAGGCTGTGCTGCAGCTGCTAAATCGTAAGCTGTTTTAACAGAGCTTGGCGTTGCAGCTGTTGTTGTACTGGTGCTGCTAACGGAGTTCTCTAATTGAACAGCACCTTTCTGAGATGTAGTACCATCTTGAATTGTTATGTTAGGTGCTGTGCCTCCGCTACTTGCAAGTGGAGAGGAAGCAGTAACAGCAGTAACAGTCCCACCAGAACCTGTTGCGCTGATTGTGATTGTGCCATCACCATTAGTAATAGTTACACCTGTAGAAGCAGTTAATGTTGCTTTAGCAAGCGTTCCATCTGCTTTACCAATTAGTAACTGTCCAGAACTATAAGTTGTTTGTCCTGTTCCGCCATATCCTGTAGCAATTGTTGAACCTTGCCAGGAACCTGTTCCAATTGTTCCAACACTTGTCAGGCTAGAACTAACAACACCGCTACCTAAACTTGTAGCATCAAGAACTTTTGTACCAGCAATACGATATTCTTTAGTACTTACGATATTGATATGTTCACTAGAGGTCCATGCTCCAGTTGCATTTAACCACTGAAATGTCTTATCAGTAGTACCTTTTAATGTGATTCCACCACCATCAGCAGTAGTATTTGTTGGAACAGCAACAACACCAATTTCAATATTTTTGTCTTCAATAAGAAGTGTTGTGGTGTCAATTGTTGTTGTAGTTCCCTGAATAGTTAAATTTCCAGGGATTGTAATATTGCCGCTGGCATCAATACTTAATCTTGTAGAGCCACCAGTGACTAAACCAAGCTCATCAGCACCAAGTCGGATTAAACCTGTATTTGGATCGCCATCAAAAGCATACCCAGGTGTTGAAGGGCTAGAAGAATCATCCCCCAAGATTGCACCAGTCATGGTGCCTCCGCTCTTGGGTAACGCAGCGTTAGCCAGGTCGTAAGCAGTTTTAACTGAGTTAGGCGTTGCTGCTGTTGTTGTGCTTGTGCTGCTAGTTGAGTCTGTTAATTGAACAGCACCTTTTTGACTGGTAGTGCCATCTTGAATGGTGATGTTTGGTGCTGTTCCACCGCTACTGGATAAAGGTGTACTTGCTGTAACAGCAGTAACAGTACCACCTAAACCTGTTGCGCTAATTGTAATTGTTCCGTCACCATTAGTAATGGTCACGCCGGTAGAAGCAGTCAGCGTTGCTTTAGCAAGACTGCCATCTGCTTTACCAATTAAAAGTTGACCGGAAGTATAAGAAGTTTGACCAGTACCTCCGTACAAATGAGAAATAGTAGTTCCTTGCCAAGTACCGGTTGAAATTGTGCCAACACTTGTAAGGCTTGAACTTATGACACTACTTCCTAAACTTGTAGCATCAAGGATTTTTACTCCGTTAATTTGATATTCTTTTGTAGAAGCAATATTAATATTTCCAGTAAGACTTATATTGCCACTACCATCTAAAGTTAAACGATTAACTCCGCCGGTTGAGAATCCAAGTTGATCTGCACCTGGTGAGTAAATCCCTGTATTTGTGTCACCCGTAAAAGTAATACTTGGTGCACCAGCACTACCCGCAAAGAAAGAAGTTGAACTACCAGTAAGAGTTAAAGTTCCGCCAATAAGAACATTATTGGTAAAAACAACGGCACCATTTGCATCAACAGTTAATCTACCAACGCCACCAGTTACAAAAGAAAGTTGATCTGGTCCAGGGCTAATAATGCCTGTATTAGGGTCAGAAGCAAACTTTACAGCGCAACTTGTAACGCTTCCGGAAGACAGCGCCATGTTGGTTCCATCTTCCCGCATAAGCGGAAAACCACCTGGAGTGCTTCCGTTATGGATAACACAAGTATGTTTGTTCGTATCAACCGTAACTTCAGCAACCGCTCCAGTAAAACCAGCAGTTTCAGCTGTGGTTCCGCGACGAAACTGTACTTGTGTAGCCATGGATTTTCCTTGCTATTTAAAACTTTTGTCGCTGTTCTTCTTTTTATTTTAAGGCAGGTAGGTTTTAGTTAGACTGCTACCCAGCTAGCTGATGTGCCATTATAAATGTAAAGAGCCGGAACAGATTTATCGTAATGAAGCTGACCATCAATTGCACTTGCAGGAAAACCGCTGGTTGATGTAGATGCAACAGCTTTTGGAATTTGCCAACTTGAACCATCATAGATTTTAAATACTTGAGTACTTGTCGTATCTAACCAGCTTTCCCCTTTTGAAAGAAGAGTATTACCAGTAGGTACAGCATTAGGAGCGCTACTGCCAACATGAATAGGACCAACTTTTACTAGGTTTGGTGTGCCTGTATTATCCCTGAAATAGAGTCCAGGTTCTGTAGCATTAAAGTTGATTGCAAGTTCTCCATCTGCTAAACGACTGGGAAAAATCCGGTCATAAAGCAAACTTGAATTTAAACGTAAAATCTGAACTGACATTTTTAATTACTGAGGTAAGTGCCACAATCAACACGAGTAGTAGGACGTGTTGTTGGTACACCGTTAATGTATGTACCGCAGTCTAGAACATCCGTTGTTCTAACACCTGTAGTTGGATTGTAGTCAGATGGATTGCCATTAATATATGGACCACAATCAATGACACCTGAGCGAAATGTAGAGCTGTAGTCGCCCAGGGGTTGATCAAGCATACCAAACTTAGCAGTTTGCATTAAGGTCATATCAATATTCAACATCTTTTGCATAACCGTCAACATTGTGTTAGTCACATTAAGCGGTGTTCCAGTAAGACTGAATCGATTACTATTAGGATCGTTTGGATTGTAATTAGGATTACGCCTAATGTTATCTGTTACCATTTCAGTAACTAAATTAGGATCATAATTAGCTCCTTGATTTGGTTGATTTCGCGGTCCACTCATGCTCTTGGCACCTGTCCAAGGCATTCCATATCCCATCATTTGTAAACGTTCTGCAGCAATACGCAGACGTTCATTCTCTTTTTCTAGTTTATTTAAAAACAGTTTTGCAGTATCTCCAATCGGAGGATCATTAGGTTCAAGCAACCAAGTATTAATATATTCATGCGGTTTTAAATTATGAATTTTGCAATAACCTGAACTTGTTTGATTAATAGGATAGATAATAACAAACGTATTAGCGTCAATAACCTGACTAACAATATAGTCTCCAGAGTCTGCTGTACCGCCAATAAACTCAATGTTAACGCGGGTATTTAAGCCAAAGTTATGAGGTTCTTCTGTCGTAATCGTAACATTAGGACCTGACTGAACATAAGTTGCATTGATATCAAATACTTCATTACCTTCATCATGGACAATTGACCACATTGCCGCATAAATATGTTTGCACCAGCGTAACTGATAGTAAGCAAGCAAAGGACGAGAGTCTTCTGCTAGATCTTCATAGGTTGGAAGTTGATAAAAATTATTGAGAACAATATAACCAAAATCAGAGTACACACCCACATCGTCTCTGGTTGGAATTAAATTACCTTGACGATCCATTCGATAGCCAGGTCGAACAGATCCGGCTAACGTATTAGGAAACCTACGCCGCTGCTCCTCTTTGTAAAAATTAAATGTTTCTCGCTTTAGATAATCTTGACAAGTGCATTGATAACGGATTTCAGTTGTCAAATAGCGACCTACCTGAAACCCACGATGTGCAGGTACAATTGTTTTTGCTATACCTTGATTTGTATTAGAAGGTAAATTAGTTATAGGATCAAACAAACGGGTTCCGTAACTATCAGTTCTCTGAAATAAAATTTCATTGGTTGATAGATCAACACCTGTATTGGTATAACCTACATAATCGTTATAATCAAATCCTCGGATTCTTCTGGTTACAGTTAAGTTGCCAGAAGCAACACCACTTGTAAGTGTTGTAATTGTAAATTGTGTACTATTTAGAACTGTAACCTGGTAAAGACCAGAAGTAACAGGTCCAGATACAACAGAAAGAAATACCTCATTGCTTGTTGCAAGACCATGATCACTAGGACAACTTACAGTTACCACAGATCCTGTTCTGGTATAAGTAGAGGCCAAGCCAGGATCGCGCTCAACGACACGATCCACAAGCCGTTCACCACTGTTTAAACCAAGGGAAGTTGGAATTGAACTGAGCTGAACTCGTTGCTGCACCCAGAGTGGATCTGCAAAAGTTGTAACTTTTGAAAGAATGATATTACCACTAGTACTAAGTGAAGTTGATGTTGTACAAGTAAAAGTATTTGTTGTTACTGATGTAACAACTAATGTTTCATCAAGACCTGCACCACTTGTTACATTTAAATAAATAGAATCTCCAACGTTATAGCCATGTTCAACAGAAGTAATCGTAATAGTTGTTCCACTTTGCAAATAAGTTCCATTCTTTTCTGCTTGCATATAACGCACAGAAAGAATCGGTAAACCGTGGTTATAAAGATTAATACTATTTGCATCACGAACACCCACCATCTGTTCACCAATCTCAGTGTGTGTACTTGGGAAAGTAAACATCCTGGCACCAATAGCAACGCCAGGAAACTGCTGAAACTCGCAGTACATTCTGAAATCACCCCTGGTATGGCGTGTCTTAGCGCTATTACCAAGATAGGTTTGAGTTAAAGTATAAAGTTCATAACCACGTCTCCAACGGTTCCACATGGAGTCATGGTTATAAAACCGAATACGGCTAATTTGTTGTCGATCTTTAGGTTCAAACTCAAACGGATTTTTCTTTGGATTTATATCGTACTTATTAGATTCTTTTTTTATTTGATCAGAAAAAGAATTAAAACCGCTATCAAAGCGGTTTCCAAAACTACCGTTTTTTCTTGGCATTTATCAATAGTAACCACCTTGAACGTTGATATAAAAACCGGTTGTTAGAGAAGTTGTTCCACCTGCTGCAGCATACAGTGCTTGTCCACGTTGAAGAACTAAACCACGATTCTTAGGGGACACCTCATTATTGGCTGATGTAAAGTTAGAGCCAGCATGAGGAACAGGATGGTTAATCAGCGGAAGTTTCTCATTTAAAGTTAAACTATAAAACTGATTTAAGGGATTACTGTCAATATTAGCTGTAAATAATGGCAGAAACTGATTGGTGTTTGTGATTGTAGAAGCACTTACAAGATAAAAACAAATATCAATTGGCAGGTAAACATCACAGTTGCCGCTAGTTGTTGCACTAATTGTTGCAGTTGCAGTAAAATTGCTAGCAGTTACATCAGTAACAGTAAGCAGTTCGTCAGTACCTGCACCACTTGTAAAGTTAACGTAGATTTGTTGACCAACTTTAACGTTTGAATTGGCTACAGTAATGACAACATCTACGCCAGTCTGAGAATAAGTGCCCGATGTTGCTGATGTAGGGTTTACAAAGAGGGGAGCTTCTTTTGCATAACGAATCCAAATTTCATCAATATAGGCACCACTAATTGATGAGTCTGTTAAAGAGCTATCAATATCAATAACATTTGTTGCATTACCTACAGCTGTTGGCACCAGGCTCGTAGCAAAGTGTTGGCCAGCAGCAACAGTTACCAACGTACTGTTAAGTAATGGCCGATCAATCATTGCCGGCAGTTTATTGGTGCTGGACGATGCCACAGATCTTCCTCGTATTTAAAACGTATGTTTTTATTTTAACAGTTAAGCAAACAACTTTGCAAAAATTGTTGGATCAAGTTGATTTAATCCTTTGATTTTATCGCCAGCAAAGCGGAAGTCGCCAGGTCCAGACGAAATCCCAGGTTCTTCATCACCAGGCAATGGACGCAATCCTGGTTCAAAATCTCCTTTTAAACCACGTAGACCACGGCCACGGGGAGGGTTTGCAAATTCTTCATCTCCAAATGGATTGATCATTTTGTTTTGTACCGTGTAGCAAGTTCAATAGAGCGGCGTGCCTTTTTTGCAGCAGGTGTATTAGCTACAAATTGTTTGCCGCTACGGGATTCACGTTGTTTCTTTTGATCGGTTTGCTTGCGCTGCTCTGGAGAGAGCTTTGCCCAGGCTGCTTTTGGTAAGTAACGTTCAGTGCTTTTCTTACCAGGTTCAATTGCTTTGTCAGTCATCTAGGATTGGTCCTCCATACAGCCAAGCATCACATGTGCGTGCTGCGGCACATTTAAATTTAAAGAGTTGGCAATAACCCAAATTAGAACGATCTAAAACGTCATAGGGATCTGCACCTTTATTTTCATTGATACCTTCAATAATACAGTCTAGTACTAAACCAGATTGATCAAACGCTGCACAGTTACCACAGAGAGAAGATTTAACAGTATCAATATCACTATTCCACATATCAGCTTTCTTTTCCCAAAACCCTGGATCTGGTCGATCTGGATTCAACGGACCGTAATTAAAGTTATCAATAGTCCAATTCCTGTTTTTGATATTTTCTTTAATATCAGTTGTTGCACGAGGACATGATTGACCTAGTGCTGTAACAGTTTTACCAAGCAGTACTTTTGCTTTTGCCTTTTCCATTAACCACCACCTTTTTCATATTGTTCTTTTGTCATCCACTTTTGATCACCCCAGCGTTTAAGAGATTTCTGTTTTTCTGTCCGCCCTCCTTTGTAGCCACCACCTTTGCTCTTATATTCTTGCGCTAGTAGCTGAGCTTTGCGTGCGCTCCACTGGCCAGGCTTACCGCCTTTAGAGCCAGCCATGATCCGATCTTTAATGCGCTCCCGCATTGATGGTTTGGTATATGCCATTCGATCTAACGTTGGATAGGCCTTTTATTAAGAATAACAGGGGGAACCATATCAGCTGCAGAACGATCTACCTCACGCATGTAAGCAGGATTGTTTAGCTGATAACGTGGATCATTTGATCCGTTATAGCCAACAACATAAGAACAAGGTGTACTGACTTCTTGTTTCTGTGGTTGGAAAGGATCAGCAAGACCTGCTGTTGTCATGCTGTAATCCTGGTACATATTGTTATATGTCACAGGGTAAGAAGGATCGTAACCAGGGACCTGAGCAAATCTCATGCGAAGTAATCAACAGGAGCAGTATTCAAAAGCTGTTGCGCCATTTGAATTGGCGAGAATGTAGTCCGTTTAGGTGCACCAAACCGTTCAACAATATAGTTCTTTAACATCTGATCAGGTGTAATTTTTTGCTGTGGTTCATCCTCTACAAGATCAATAACTAGATTGATCGGTTGTTGAGTAGGGATTTGACCTTGTGTATTTGCAGCTTGAACTGTAGGAACAGCTGGCTGCATCATGCCTGATTCAGTTCCAAGTGCAACTTCTTTACCACCTTTAGTATGAAGCAATTCAATCTCATAACCTTCTGGTGTTTGAATGGTGCCTAAACCTTTGCCCGGTTTAAAAGCACCTGCACCTCTCCAATACAGTGGTGTGCCGCCAGGAATTCCAAAGTCTACGCCACGATGAAAAGTAGAAGCACCAGCTGTTGGCGCAACACGATTTCCAAATGGAGAAGTGATTGGGAAAGAAGGTTTAAATCCATCTTTTGTTTGTTGAAAAAGAGGAACTTTGCTTTCACCAATCACTAAGTTTTGTAGACCACTACGCCAAGTTGTGGGGTCAATATACTGGCCGGCTTTTTTAACACGGACATCAAGATGCGGACCAGTAGTAGGAAAAATATCTTCCCCTGGCCTTGCAACATAACCTGCAGAAAAAATACCAGCCATTGTTATAAATTAAAAGATCAACCTAAGTTGAAGTAGTCAACCTTTGGAATATTGACCAGGTTTTGTGCCATCTCCAAAGGAGTAGGAATTGCACCTCGTTCCTCACGAGACTTCCTAAACTGATCTAAGAAAGCTACAACAGGATCTGTTTGTTGCTGTCCTTGACCTCTGCGATTAATGGTAATGTTAATCGTTGGAACACCAGGTTGTCCTTGCTGTTGAGCAATGGTTTGTTCTGGTTGTTGTGCTTGTGCTTGCTGTTGGCCAGGTACACCTTGTCCTGCCAGCTGTTGTTTCTGTTGTTCGTAGTACTTGTACAGGTCACCGAGTGGTTTAGAAGGCTGCCCGTAGTAGCTCCCTCCACCAGATGTTGGCAGTGAAGCCCACTCTGGAGCAAGCTTGTTAATAATAGTTCCAAATTTTTCTCCTTTTAAGAATGGATCTAATGCGCCTCGTCTATCAATTAGATAAAGAGCCCCGAGGTCTTGTGATTTAGGACTGAAGTCAGGTAAAGCAAGTGCTTTTGCTGCGCTCTGCCAAGTACCAGGTAAATACTGATAGCCGCCAGCAGCTGCACTAGCATAACCCCCACTTCTAATAACTTTGTCTGGATGTTGCCATCCTTTAGATACATCGAATTTGCTACCGCCAAACATGGTACGGTAACCAGAGTCTCCTGGAGTCCCCTCTGCATAGCGAATTGTATTAAGCAGAGAACGAATCTGAGGACGTTGAAGCAGTTCTTCGTAACGTTGACGTGCAGCAGACATTGCTTTATCGGAAGTTGTACTCGAAGTAGAAGCGGGTGCCGACTGCCACGTCTGCGGGTCCGGGTAGAGCTTGGATAAACTCGGCGCCTTCCCGCTCGAAGCGATAACGGGCTTGCATAGGATTCCTATAGTTAGCCACGTAAAGGTGGTGAGCT
>Ga0129333_10000216_pt1 | contig 41754 bp, 36 predicted proteins | sample CPB6_08_DNA_FD_94474 | JGI IMG/M metagenome (GOLD analysis project Ga0129333, IMG submission 94474) | Freshwater to marine salinity gradient microbial communities from Chesapeake Bay, USA - CPBay_Sum_0.6_0.8_DNA | ecosystem: Environmental > Aquatic > Marine > Coastal | place: USA: Chesapeake... | reverse complement strand
ACTCATCGGTACCAACGGCGCCGGCAAGACCACGATCGTGAACGCGGTGTCGGGTCTGGTTCCGGCCACGGGTGTGATCCAACTGTTCGGTCGCGACGTGACGTCGCTGGCCGCGCACCAGCGGGCTCGTCTGGGTCAGGGCCGAGCCTTCCAGAACGCGCGTCTCTTCGCGTCGCTCACGGTGCGCGAGACAGTGATGGTCGCCCTCGAATCCCGTCGCCGATCGCTCCTCGTGCCGTCGTTACTCGCGTTGCCGCCCTCACCCCAACGCGAACGCCTCGATCGGCGCGAGGCCGACGAGATCATCGGGTATCTCGGCCTCGGTCGCTACGCCGACTCGTTGATGAGCGAACTCTCCACCGGTACGCGTCGTATCGTCGAACTCGGCGCCCTCATCGCGCTCGATTCGAAGTTGTTACTTCTCGACGAACCCACGGCCGGTGTCGCCCAACGTGAGACCGAAGCCTTCGCGCCTCTGATCCGTACGATCAAGGACGAACTCGGAGCGGCGATCCTGATCATCGAACACGACATGCCCATGGTGTTGTCGATCAGCGATCGGATCTATTGCCTCGAAGCGGGTCAGGTGATCGCCGAGGGTGATCCGGAGTCGGTGCGCACCAACCCCATCGTGGTCGCGAGTTACCTCGGGACCGACGAACGGGCAATCCAGCGAAGCGACACAAGCAGCTGATCCCATGACTTCATCGTTCTCCCATCTGCTCGCGCCGGGTCGTATCGCCGGGCTCGAACTCTCGAATCGCGTCTTTCTTCCGGCCATGGACATGAATCTGTGCGTCGAGGGCGAGATCAGCGACGGCGAGATCGCGCACTACACCGCGCGGGCCGCGGGCGGTACCGCGATGGTGATCACCGGTACCGGTGCCGTGGCCTGGCCGATCGGCGCGACGTCGCGACATCAGCCGGCGTTCTCCGACGACCGCTACATCCCGGGCCTTCGTCGACTCGCCGATTCGGTGCACGCGGCCGGCGGTCGTCTGTGCATGCAGATGTGTCATCACGGCAAGACCGCGAGTGTCGACACCGCCGACGATCGTCCGCAACTCGTGCCGTCGATTCCCGATGGTTCGCTCGACCTGTCGGCCCTGCAGGACAACCCGATGAACGAACTCATGGCGCTGGCCACGGCGTCACAGGGCAAACGGGCGACGTACAAGGTCGCCGACGAGGACGATCTGGCGTGGGTGATCGATCAATTCGCCGCCGCCGCGCGCCGCATCAAGGCGGCGGGAGTCGATGCGGTCGAGATCCATGGTGCGCACGGGTATCTCATCTCCACGTTCCTGTCGGCGGGTTACAACAAGCGCGACGATCGTTGGGGCGGTTCGATCGAGAACCGGGCGCGCCTCGCCTGCGAAGTCGTGCGGGAGGTCAAGCGCGAAGTCGGTCCCGACTTCCCCGTACTCGTCCGGTTGAACGGATTCGAGTACGGACTCGAAGGTGGGCTCACACCCGACGAGACGGCCGCCGCGGCGGTGCTGATCGAAGCCGCCGGTGCCGATGCCATCCATGTGTCGGCCAACGCACACAACCCGTTCGCCGATTTCACCGAGGGGCCGCTACCCGCGGTGGTGGGTCAGTACCGGGAATTCGCGCGCGCCGTGAAGCAGCGGGTGAGCATTCCGGTGGTCGCGGTCGGTCGGATGCTGCCCGAGATCGCCGAAGAGATGATTGCCGCCGGCGACTGCGACTTCGTGTCGATGGGTCGCCAACTTCTGGCCGACCCGGAGTTGGTGAACAAGTTGCGCTCCGGCGCGCGGCACTCGGTGCGGCCGTGCATCAACTGCTACGTCTGCGTGGAGCAGAACTTCTTCGACGGCACTCCCAAGTGCGCGGTGAATCCGGCCCTCGGCCACGAGGAGAAGGCGAATCTCGCCAAGGTCGACTCGGCCCGCCATGTCGTGGTGATCGGCGGGGGACCAGCCGGACTCGAAGCAGCACGGGTGGCGGCCGAACGCGGCGCGCTCGTGACCCTCATCGAGAAGGGGAGTCGACTCGGCGGAACGGTCTGGTTCTCGCAACTCACGACTCCGGCCAACGCGCAACTCGTCGATTGGCTCACCCACGAAGTCGAACGACTCGGGGTCAACGTGCAACTCGGCACCGAGGCGACGGTCGAAATGGTGACCGCGCTCGCCCCCGATGCCGTGATCGTGGCCACCGGGGCGCGTCGAGGCAAACCCGCGGTACCCGGGGCCGACCTTCCGCACGTGCTCACCGGCGACACCTTGCGCGCGCTGATCACCGGCGAGTCGGGAGCCGGTTCGATCGGGCCGATCGCGCGGGTGGTCGTGACCGCCGGGCGAGTGGCCGGAGTTTTGAAGACCGCCGACCGCATTCGTACGTTGTCGAAAGCGTGGATGCCGGTGGGCAAGCGCGTCGTCGTGATCGGTGGAACCCTCGTGGGTCTCGAGTTGGCCGAGTTCCTCGCCGAACGCGGTCGACACGTGACGGTTCTCGAGAACGGTCCGCACATGGGACTGCCGATGGCCATGCCGAGGCGTTGGACGGCGGTGCGTCGCGCGACCCAGCACGGTGTCACGCTCGTGCGCCAGGCCAGCGTGGTCTCGATCGGCAAGGCCGCTGTTCGCTACCGGCTCGGAGATCAGGAGTTCGAGGCCCGGGGTGACACGGTGATCGTGGCTTCGGAAGTCGAACCCGACACCGGACTCGCCGATCGTTTCCGCGCCGCCGGACTTCCCGTGTCGGTGGTCGGTGACGCCCAAGACGTCGGCTACATCGAAGGTGCTATGCACTCGGCATTCGAGGTGGCCCGTGCCGTCTGAACCCACAACCACTACCGAACCCACCTTCGCCGATCACGTTCGAGCGCGGGTCGACGACGACAACATCGCCGTGAAGTTCGGTGACTCCGCGATGACCTATCGGGTCTGGTGCGCCGAGGTCGCTCGTCGCGCCGCGTGGTGGCGTCGACGAATGGCGAGCCGGCCGGCGGGTACGCCAGCTCATCTCGGCATCCTGCTCGACAACACTCCGGAGTTCACCCTGTGGCTCGGCGCCGCCGCAGTGTGCGGGGCAACCGTGGTCGGAATCAATCCCACGCGGCGGGGTGCCGAACTCGCGCGCGACATCACGCACACCGACTGTCAGGCCATCGTGACCGAGAGTTCACAGGTCGGACTGCTCGACGGGCTCGATCTCGGTGACGCATCCGACGCGGTACTCGACACCGACTCCGATGCCTATCGCGCCGAACTCGCGCCCTTCGACGGGGCGACGCTTCCGACGGCTCTCGAGATTCCGATCGATCCGGCCTCCACGTTCCTGCTCCTCTTCACATCGGGAACGAGCGGAGCGCCCAAGGCCGTGATCACGAGTCACCATCGCCTGAACTTCGTCGCCGGCTCGATGTGCATGATCACCGAACTCGGCCCCGACGACGTCACCTACATCGCGATGCCGCTCTTCCACTCGAACGCCCTCTTCACCGGCTGGGCGCCCTCGCTGGTCGCCGGTGCCGCGGTGGCTCTGCGGCGCAAGTTCTCGGCTTCGGAGTTCCTGCCCGACGTCCGGCGCTACGGCGCGACTTACTTCAACTACGTCGGCAAACCGCTCGCGTACATCCTCGCGACCCCCGAGGCCCCCGACGACGCCGACAACCCGTTACGTCGCGGGTTCGGCAACGAGGGTTCCGAGGCCGACATCGTGCGTTTCGGCGAACGCTTCGGTTGCAAACTCACCGATGGTTACGGGCAGACCGAGACCGGAGCATCGATCGTTCGTATCCCAGGCATGCCGGCCGGCTCGCTCGGTGTGGCCGCCCAGCCGTCGATCTCGGTTCGCAATCCCGACACCGGAGAGGAATGCCCACGAGCCCGTTTCGATGCCGAAGGGCGTCTCTTGAACGCCGAGGAGGCCACGGGTGAGATCGTGAACGCCGGTGGTGGCACCTTCGAGGGTTACTGGCGCAACGACGAGGCGAACCGCGAACGTCTGCGCGATGGGGCGTACTGGACGGGCGACCTCGCCTACCGCGATGCCGACGGGTTCTTCTATTTCGCCGGCCGGACCGCCGAATGGATCCGCGTCGACGGTGAGAACTTCGCCGGCGCACCGGTCGAACGAATCCTCATGCGTCATCCCGACGTGATCCTCGCCGCGGTCTACGGGGTGCCCGACGCCGAGATCGGCGATCGGGTCATGGCGGCGATCCAACTCGCGCCGGGACGTTCGTTCGACCCGAACGCCTTCGCGCGTTTCCTGTCGGAGCAATCCGACCTCGGTCCGAAGTGGGTTCCCACCTATGTGCAGATCGTCGACGAGTTCCCGATGACCCAGACCAACAAGGTCGTCAAGCGCGAACTCGTGAAGCGTCGTTGGCACGATGCCGAGAACGACACCGCCGCCGAGCTGTGGCATCGTCCGGGTAAGACCATCGAGTTCACCCGATTCGATCGGGAAGCGGCCGCGGAACTTCGTCGGCGCTTCGCCGAGCGCGGTCGCGAGTCGATTCTCGACTGACCCCTCGTGGGTTCAGGGTTGCAGGGCGATCTTGCCGGCGACCTTGCGGTCCTCGAGGTCTTGTAAGGCGCGGGCGGCTTGTTCGAGTGGATACGTGGCCGGTTCGACCGGACGAAGCCGTCCTTGTTCGATCAACTCGAGAACCTGCGCGAGCATGCGGTCGTTGAGGCCGGGGTTCTTGCCGGCCCAACCACCCCAGTCGACTCCGGTGACGCGTCGGTTGCGCAGGAGAACCTGATTGGCCGGCAACTTCGGGATGCCGGCCACGAACCCGATCACCAGGTATTGGCCGTCGTCACCGAGCGCGCGCAGACACGTCTCGCCGAGCTCGCCGCCCACCGGGTCGTAGATGTAGTCGACACCGCCGCCGGCGATGCGCTTGGCTTCTTCTTTGATCTCGTCGGGGGAGAGTCGTGAATCGATGGTGGCCACCGCGCCACGTTCGCGCGCGAGTTCACGCTTCTCGTCGGTCGAGGCCACCGCGATGACCTGGAGCCCGAGAGCATGCCCCACGTCCACCGCCCCGAGTCCGACGCCGCTGCCGGCGCCGATCACGAGGAGCCACCGTCCCGATTCGACGTGGGCTCGCTCGACGAGTGCGAACCATGCCGTGAGGTAACTCTGCATGAAAGTGGCGGCTTGTCCGTCGGTCAACCGATCGGGCAGCACCATGACGCGCTTGGCCGCCACCACGACTTCGTCGGCGAATCCCCCGAGTCCGACGTTGGCGAAAACACGAGTACCGATGGTGATGTCGGTGACGTCGGGCGCGACCTCGACCACCCGACCCACGACTTCCATACCGGGTACGAACGGGACCGGTGGCTTGATCTGGTACTTGCCCTGCACGAAGAGTGCATCCACGAAGTTGACCCCGCAGGCCGACACGGCGATGCGGACGCACGACGGGAACAGATCGGGTGACGGACGTTCCTCGACCACCAATTGGTCGAGGGGAGCGAACTGTTGGCAGACGACGGCGCGCATGGGTGAACCGTACGTGATCTGACACACTGGACGAAACACGGCGGGACGACGAACGGCGACATTCCGAGGAGGAAACATGAAGACCATCTGCGTGACGGGATCGGCTTCGGGTATCGGCGCGGCGACCGCGGAGTTGTTGCGGGCCGACGGGCACCGCGTGATCGGCGTGGATCTGCGTAACGCCGATGTCGAAGGCGACCTTTCGAAGCCCGCCGATCGAGTGCGTGTCGTCGACGAAGTCACCCGCCTGTGCGACGGACGGCTGGACGGACTCGTGCCGTGCGCGGGTGTCAGCACGCCGGCTCCGAACTCGCTCGTCGTGTCGGTCAACTACTTCGGGACCCTCGCGGTGGTCAATGGTCTGCGCCCGGCGCTCGCGCGGGGCGCCGATCCGGCCGTCGTGATGATCTCGTCGAACTCGACCACGATGACCCCCGGGCTTCCGGTGGCCGAAGCGATGCGTTACCTGAATTCCGACGAGGCGAGTGTGCTCGAACGTTTCTCGGCGCCGGACGGTTTCCTCGCCTATCCCGCGGGCAAGTTGGCCATCGCCTTCTGGGTGCGCATGAACGCCGGCAGCGCCGACTGGATCGGCTCGGGTATCCGCCTGAATGCGGTCGCGCCCGGAGTCATCGACACCGGTATGACCCGCCCGCTGCTCGACATCCCCGGCGTGAAAGAGTCACTCGAGCACATCCCGATTCCGTTGAAGCGCTGGGGTCGACCCGAGGAGATCGCGCGGGCGATCCGCTTCCTGCTTTCGGCGGATTCGTCGTACGTCGTCGGGCAAGTGTTGTTCGTCGACGGCGGCACTGACGCGTTGCTCCAACCCACCGCCCATCCGCATCCGCTGCCCTAGACATCGCCGAGTATTCATCATGTTGCGCGACACCGATCCCCACGCCTGGCTCCTGGCTTCCGAGGACATCCGTCAGTTGGCGAGTCGTTACGCGATCTGCTACGGCGCGCGCGATCTCGACCGGCTGGTCGAACTCTTCGTGCCCGACATCAAGGTGACTCGCGATGCGAGTGGTCGGGCCGCGTTGCGGGCTGCCTTCGACGAGCAGTTCACCGGACTCGGTCGAGTGATCCTGCAGGTCAACAATCATCTGATCGACATCGACGATCACGATCACGCAACGGGGGTGGTCTCGTGTCGCGGCGAGATCGAGGATGCCTCGGGTCGGTGGATCATCCATCAGATCCAGTACCACGACACCTACCGGCGCGTCGACGGACGATGGGGTTTCGCCAAGCGCCGTCATCTCCTGTGGTACGGACACGACATGCCCAATCCGCCGGTCGGTCTTCCGGATGCGAATTGGCCGGCCAATCAGACCGGCAAGGGCGAACTGCCCGAATGTCTCGAGTCGTGGCAGGAGTGGTCGAAGGGCCGCTGAATCAGAGCCCGGTCAGCAGGTTGCCGCGTCCGCTGGCCGCGAACCGCTCGACGAGCGCCGTCTTGTCGGCGGCGGTCATCGGTACCAGCGGGTCCTGACGAGTGGGGCGCCACCACAGTGGCTCGGTCGTGTCCCATCTCTCGGCGCGCAGCGGTGGCTTGTGCACCTTGTTGTTGGCGGTCAGCGGCATGCTCGACGTGACGCGCACGATCTGTGGGCTCCACTTGGTTCCGAGATCGCGTTGCTCAGTGAGGAAAGCGTCGAACGTGGGCGCGTCGAACGAATGACCGGTGGCCATCTCGATGGCGATCATGACCATGTCGCCGGTGACCGGATCGGGGACCGGATACACCGCGCACATCACCACACCGGGGTAGCGGGCGACGATGTTCTCCACCGGCGCGGCGGCGAAGTTCTCACTGTCGACGCGTAGCCAGTCGGCGCTGCGGCCGGCGAAGTAGAAGAACCCTTCGGCATCGCGATAGCCGAGATCGCCGGTCCAGTACCAGCCGTTGCGCACGCGATCCGACGACGCCTCCGGGTTGTTGTAGTAACCCTCGAACGTCCCGCCGCCGCCGGTGTGCACGATCTCGCCGATGCACTCGGGATTGGTGATGCCCCCGTGTCGATCGAACACGACTCGCGGACATTCGGTGAGCGTCGCCGGATCGATCACCGTGATCTGGCCAGCCATGTCGGGTCGTTCGCGCCCGAGAGCGCTCTCGGGGGAGTCGGGGGTGCGGATGATCGCGACCACGCTCTCCGACGAGCCGTAACCCTCGACGAGCGGACACCCGAACCGTTCGAGGAAACGTCGACGGTCGAGTTCGTTGGCCTCGGTGCCGAAGCCGAGGCGCAAGTGGTGATCGCGATCGTGCTCGCTCGGTGGCTGACCGAGGACGTAAGCGATCGTGCGACCCACGTAGGTGAAATAGGTGCAGCCGTATCGACGGACGTCGTCGAGGAAACCACTCGCCGAGAACTTGCGCCGCAACACGACCCGAGCGCCGACGGCGAGCGCCGGACCCCAGCACGCCATGAGTGCATTGCCGTGGAAGAGCGGCATGGGGCAGTAGCAGACCTCATCGGCGGTGACGCCGTAGATCGCCCCGGCCCGCACTGCGGTGACGGCCATGCGCTCGTTGGTGCACACGACGGCCTTGGGGGCACTCGTCGAGCCCGAGGTGAACAACAAGAACAGCGGCCGGCGACCGTCGGGATCCGACGTGGGGCACGACGCGTCGGAATGCGCGCGAAGCAGATCTTGGTACGGAACCGAATCGATGTCGAACCGGCGACTCGGATCGATGCCGAGATCGAGTCCGTCGAGCAGCGCGAAGCCGGCGGCGTCGCTCACGACGAACTGGCAGTCGGTGTGTCGAACATCGCGTTCGAGTTCGGCACCGCGTCGCGTGGGGTTGATGCCCACCACGCACGCGCCGACCATGGCCGCCCCGCCGATCCAGAACAAGTACTCCGGAACGTTCTCGAGCAGAACGCCGATGTGGGGCGGACGGTCGGTGTCGAGGTGCTTCTCGATGACGGCCGCTCGCACCGCCGACTCGTGGACGACCTCCGACCACGTCCACGATCGCTCGCCGAAGACGTAGCCGATGTTGGGGTCGTCGGCGCGAGCGCGCAGCAGGTCGGCGACCGTGCTCACGGGGTGACTCGGGGCGGCAGCGGGTGGCGGAAGAGCCGGGCTGCGTTCTCACTGCAGAACTTGCGGAGCACTTGGGGCGGCAAATGTCCCCACGCGTCCTGCAGCACGGTCTGGGTGAACGGCCAGGTGCTGTCGCCGTGTGGGTAATCGACTTCGACCATGATGTGGTCCTCGCCGATGACCGGATAGAGATCGATGGTCGACGGATCGTCGATCGTGCAGAACCAGAAGTTGCGACGGAGCACCTCGGCCGGGCGGATGTCCCAGCCGGCGCCGTACCCGCTGCGATCGACGACGTTCTCGAGCCGATCGAGAAGCATCGGGACCCAACCGATGCCACCCTCGCTCATGGCGATCTTCAAGTCGGGGAATCGATAGGCGTAGCCGCTCCACAACCATTCGGCGCACGCCGTGAGCGACAACTGCCCGAAGAGCGTCGCGCCCAGTTGCAACGACGGAGCTCCCTCGGGCATCGGGTACATGCCCGACGATCCGACGTGAAGTGCGATCACCGTGTCGGTCTCGACGCAGGCCTCGATGATCGGATCCCACCAACCCGAGAAGAGGCTCGGGAAACCGAGATTGTGCGGACGCTCCGGAAGGGTGACGGCGCGAAAACCGCGAGCCGCGTTGCGACGGATCTCGTCGGCACCGAGGCGGGCCGTTCCATCGGGGCCCGGGCTCAACCAAGTAATGCCGCACGGGATGAAACGATCGGGGTACTGCTGACACCACTCTTCGTGGAGCCAGTCGTTCCACGCGCGCATGGTGGCCAGTCCGAGTTCGGGGTTCCGGCAAGCGGAGAACACACGGCCGGCGAAGCCGGCGACTTGCGACGGGAAGTTGAGTGACGCCCAGCAGCCGATGAGATCCATGTCGGCCACCCGCGCGTGCACGTCCCAACAACCGCGACGCATGTCCTCGAAACGAGCCGGTTCGAGCGAGCGGTACTCGTGACGCCGACCGACGACCGCGTTCATGCCGACCTGACTGAAGATCTGTCCGTCGAAGGCCCAGACCTGATGACCCCGATCGTCGACCACGAGTCGTGGTGCTTCGGGGGCCAGGGCCGCCGGCAGACGGCCGTCGAACATGCCGGGCGGTTCCACGAGATGATCGTCGACGCTGATCAGTGTGTAGTGAACGGGGAGACGCTCGGGCTCGGGAAGGAGCATGTCCGTGTTGGTCGGACCGATGCGATAGGTGTCGGTACTGGTCATGTTCGGCTCTCCGGGTCGCGTGTGACGAACTGCTCGTAATTCTCGTCGCCCATGACCTCGCGCAGGTACTCCTGCGCGTGAACATAGGCACCGTTTCCGACGAGAGGGTCGCGCAGCAGGCGGAGCACGGCTTCACCGATCACGAACGGGCGGACTCCGTGCTCGGCGATCCAGGCCACCGAGGCCCCCGAGTCGAGCACCCGCTCGGTGGCCACCAGTCCGGGGTTGACGTTCACGGCGCGGATGCCGTGATGGCCGTACTCGTGGGCGACCATGTCGGCGATGCGGTGGAACCCGGCCTTGGTCGCCGCGTAGACGAGTGACCAGCCACCCCGACCGGCGAGTCGTTCGGGGGTTCGCCGTCCGGCATCACTCGTGATGTCGACGACCCACGCGCGGGTACCGACGCGCGAGTGTGGTTCCTGGTCGGCCGCGAGGTTCAGGAATTGCCGAGTGAGAAGGAGCGGTGCGGTGAGATTGCCGGTCACGCGCCGCACGATGTCGGCGGGTTCGTTGTCAGTGAAGAGTGCGTCGTTACCCGGTCCGACGTAGACGGCATTGTTGACGAGCACGTCGAGTCGACCTTCCACGGCGAACACGTCGTCCACGGGCGCGGTTGCGTGGTCGAGATCGAGGACGTCGTGTCGAATGGCGCGACCGGTACCGCCCACAGTGACGATTTCGGCGAGAGTCGACTCGAGGCTGCCGGGCAGGACGTGGCCGGTGGCCGGATTGACCCCGGTTCCTTCATCGAGGGTGCGTCCGGTGACGATCACATGGAATCCCTGCGCGGCGAGCGCGATGGCGATGGCCCGTCCGATACCGCGCGTGGCACCGGTGACCAGAGCGACGGGGCGGTCGTTCGTTCGTGACGAGTCGACCTGTTCGCCCACCGAATCCCCCGTGATTCCGGGGCTTCCGACGGCCCCGACTAGTTTCGGAAACGGTATCAGAACCACCGTTTTTCTCCGGAGGCCACATGGGTGCGTTGACTGACAAGGTTGCGATCGTCACGGGAGCGGCGCAGGGAGTGGGTCGGTGCCATGCCGAACTTCTCGCCGCCGAAGGTGCGGCGGTCGTCGTGAACGACCTCTCGCCGGTGGTCGACGAAGTCGCCGCGTCGATTCGTGCTGCTGGTGGTCGTGCCGTTGCCCACCGTGGCAGCGTGAGCGATTGGGCACAGGCCGAAGCACTCGTGGCGCGGGCCGTTGCCGAGTTCGGCGATCTGCACATCCTCGTCAACAATGCCGGTTTCATCCGCGACGCGATGTCGTTCTCGATGGAGGAGTCGCAGTTCGACAGTGTCGTTGAGGTGCACCTGAAGGGTCACTTCGCGCCCGCGCACTTCGCCGCAGTGCACTGGCGCAACGCCGCCAAACAACTCGGTGAGGAAGGCACGCTTCCGGCGCGGCGGATCATCAACACGACGAGTGAGAGCGGTCTCTTCGGCGGTCCGGGACAGGGCAACTACGGTTCGGCCAAGGGCGGCATCATCACCATGACCCTCGTGCTCGCCCGTGAACTCGTGCGTTACAACGTGACGGTCAACTGCATCGCACCACGGGCCCGTACACCCATGACCGAGGTGAATCCCAAGTTCGCCAAGCCCGAGTCGGGTTTCGACAAGTACGACCCGGCCAACGTGAGCCCGATGGTGGCCTTCCTGGCCAGCGATCATGCGTCCGACATCAACGGTCAGACGTTCATCGTTCTGGGCGATCAGGTTCATCGCATTCGCCCGACCGAGATCGCCAACTCGATCGCCGCCGGTGGTCGGTCCTGGACGGTGGCCGATCTGGCCGCGGCCAAGGATCAACTCTTCGGTGGTGCACAGGGCGGAGTGCCCGCATGGGGTGGCCCGCCGATGTGATCGCGGTTCAGGGTTCGAGGACGACCTTGGACCCGACTCGCAGGTTTCCACGGCGCGTGACCGTCGCGTAGACCCGACTCGTTCCCGGTGTTCGGTCGTGATGGATCCGCTCGAAGTCGCCGTCGGCGAACCAACGCGCGTTCTGTCGACACGGAACCGCGTAGGCCCATACCTCGCACTCGACGTCGCCGATGCGCAGTCGGGTGCCCGGACGCACTTCGTCCCACGGCAGACCACTCAGCGTCAGGTTCTCACCGGCCGCACCCGGGAAGATCGGGTGGCCGTCGACTCGGAGACGATCGATCACTTCGGTCGACCACAGGCACAAGGCCTGAAAGGGTCGGCCGTGATGTTCCCGGGTCTTCTGCACGTCGCCCTCGATTCCATTCCAGTCGACGTAGGCCTCCTCGATGGGGAGTTTGGGAACACCGCCGTCACCGCGGTGCAGATGGGCGAGAAGTCCCCGGCGGGTGGGCGGATTGTGGCCACCCAGACGCAGTGTGGTGGGGGCGGCCGCGAGAGTTGCCCAGACTCGGGCCAGGAGATCGGCGAGATCGTCACCGCGAAGAGCCATCGGATCGATGCCGTCGAGTAGTTCGTCGACGCGGTGGGCGAGGTGCGCGATCGGGTCCGGATCCCGGTCGCCGGTCATCATGCGAACGATGGTCGGAGCGTTGACCAGTGTCTTTCGCGCGTCACGCTCGGTGAAGAGGTACGGGCCGATCGGGATCATCGACATCGCGAAATGCACCTACTACGTCAGGATGCCGTCGGCCAGGCGACCGAGTTTGCGCATCTCGCGCTTCATGGCGGTGCGCAGGTGGCCACGATCGATGGGGACACCTTCTGAGGCGGCGAGGAACGCCGAGGCGACGGCGACGTTGCGGATTCCACCACCGGAGATGTTGACCGCAGCCAACTCGTCGTAGGCAACATCGCTGGCGCAACGATCGAGCGGAAGATGGAGCTCCCAGAGTCGATGGCGTAGTTCGCGATCCGGTTGGGGGAACTCGACCATTCCCTGGATACGTCGTTGGAAGGCCTGATCGACGTTGGCCGCGAGGTTGGTGCTGATGATCACGAAGCCCTCGAAGGTCTCCACTCGTTGGAGTAGGTAGGCGACTTCGATGTTGGCGTAGCGATCGCGAGCATCGGTGGTCTCGCTGCGCTTGCCGAAGAGGGCGTCTCCCTCGTCGAAGAGAATAAGTGCGCCGCCGACGGCGGCGGCGTCGAATACCTCCTCGAGGTTCTTCTCGGTCTCGCCGATGTATTTCGACACGACCGTCGAGAGATCGATCTTGACGAGTTCGAGTCCGAGATCTCCGGCGATCACCTCGGCGGCGAGGGTCTTGCCGGTTCCGGACGGACCGGCGAAGATCGCCAGAACTCCAGGTGGCACATGACGGCCGAGCCGCGGCATCTCGCGAACCTTGGCGGCTTGGCGATAGCGCTGGGTGAGGTCCCGGAGTTCGGCGAAGCATTCGTCGTCGACGATGAGGTCGTCCCACGAGCGAGACGGTGTGCGCAGGTTGCCCAACTCGAACAAGCGATGGTCGGCCAGACGCCGGACCGCGCGACTCAGATCGTTCTCGACGAGGGGAAGCGTGGTGTGGACGCGCCGAAGTTGATCGGCGGTGAGAGGATGCGGTGCGTCGCGGCCGAGCACCGCTTCGACTTCGTCGGCGGTTGCCGGGCTGGGCGGCGCGTGCAACTCCTTCCATGCCCGTCGGGGAAGAATTTCGGGATCCACTCCCGCCGGGGTCGAAAGTCCGACGACGAGATGATCGGCATCGCCGAGAATCCGACTGCCCAACGGGGTCAGTGATCCGGAGAGTTCGACGAGTAGGGCGGCACGACTCAGGGTGGCTTCACGAATCGCCGCATCCCATTGCTTCTCGTCGGTGGGATCGGGCACGACGAGTACTGCTGACGCGGCGAGATGGCGAAGGAGAAGCGTCCGTCGGCGAGTTGCGTCGTCACCCACGACGAGCAACGAAGTCTCGTCGCCGGTGCGCGCTGCAGTGTCGACGAGTCGCGTGCCGGTCGGAAGTGCCGGATCGGGACGGGGATCGTCGTAGAGCCCCCACATGAGCGTGGGGTCGACCGAAATCGAGCGAGACGCGAAGGGGCCGTGGTTCGACACCGAGACGAATCTGGCTCGCTGAAGGCGGGAGTCGGGTCCGATCGTGGTCGCGCCGCGATACTCGTCGTCCACGAGTTGATCGAGGTGACCGAGACGAATCGATCCGATTCCGTCGACCGTCGTCGGGGCCAGAGCGCGTTGCCTTTCGAGCGATCTCTCCACGTTGACACACAAAGCAAGGGTCACGATCTCATCGTCGGGGCAGCCGGCCGCCTGGGCCAACTGCACCACGGGTTCGTCACTCTTCAGGAGACTCTTGCGTAACGGTCGAAGGTCACTCGTCGACGACCGACCTCCCTCTTTCGCATTGGTGACGAGAAGAGCGACGACGGCATCGGCGAGACGCGCGCCGGCCGAAGTCGGGTCAGCCGAGAACTTTGGCAATCGCATCGGTGGCGCTGATCGTTCCGGAGACGACGGGACGCAAACCCTCGAGCACCATCTCGTTCATTCCGGGCAATCCGTACGCGAGGGCCTCGAGGATTTCCGAGACGTCGACGCCCTCGGGGATGGGAACACCACTCTTCACGGAGAACACTCCATCGTGGACGACGAGTGTTCCGGCCGGAAAGCGATCGTTGAGGTGGTTGAGGAACACGAGCGTTTCGGTCAGGGCCGAACCAGAGGGTTGATCGACCGGCGTGTGGAGGGCGACAAACGCCAATCTCTGGTCGGCGTCGGCGGCCACTTCTACGGAAGTGCCTTCCGAATCCTCGAAGTGAGCCGATGTCGTCGACGACTCGCGAAGTTGGAATCCGAGTTCGTCGAGCGCGGCGGCGGCGCGGGTCCAGGCCAGAGGCTCTCCGAACGTCGCTCCGACCCACGCCTCTTGGTCGGGTGGTGTTCCGGCCAGTCGACGACGTGCATCGAGGATTCGCCAGTCCTGGGCGAACGGGCCGGCTCCGGGACCGGTGGCCGATTCGGGTCCGGTGACGACCAGGCGGACGTCACCTTCGCCCACGATCGTTCCCGAACGGGTGCGACTGCGCGCGCCGAAGATGTCTTCGTTCTCGATGTGTTCCCACACGTCGGGCGTAACCGTGCCGGTGATCGTCACCTGCTCATCGACGACTTTCACCTCCACGTCTCGCACGACGACGTCGCCGGCCGGGTGCACGAAATTGACTTCGGTCATCGCATTCCTCTCGTCACTTCGCGCGCGGCGAGGCGATCACTTGCCACTCTCGGTCTTGGCCTCGCCGCCCTTGGCCTCGCCCTTCTTGAAGGACTTGGTCTTCTCGAGGAGAGTGCTCGTCTTCTTGGCCTCGACTTCGGCGACACCGAGCTGGATCTTGTAGCCGCTCGTCTTGGTGACCTTGAACGACAATTCCTTCTCCATGAAATCGAAGGCAAGGGCGAAACCGAGAGCTTCTGATTTCTCGAACTCCCCACCGGCCTCTTCGATGGCCTCCTGGACTGACTCCTCGGCGGCTCCTTCGGCTTCGTCGATGACCGCGTTGAGTTGGGCGCGTTCGACCGGATCCATCTGCTCTTCTTCGGTGTCCTTCATGGCATCTTCGATGGCATCGATGGCCTTCATGACGATCTCGGTGCCGGCTTCACCGACCAACTTGTCGAGCGGGATCTCCTCGCAACTGAGCTCGATCGAGCTGTCCTTCATCTCCATCGACGTGGTCTTGCCATCGGCGCCCTTGCTCGCTAGCCAGAGCGCGTCGTACCCGACTTCGATCGATGTGCCGAAGATCGTGATCGAGGCTGAGGTACTGAAGCCACGCGTGGTGCGGCCGGTCTTCTCCTGAGCGCCACGTGCGCCACCGGTGACAGTGTTGGCCCAGGAGTCGGCCTTCTTGTTCTTCTTGCCAACTCCCTTGCTCTGGTCGAGCGATTTGCGGTCGGTCCGGGTTCCGGTGGACGCGCTCACGCCACCTTCGACCTCCAGCGCATCCGACACTCCGACTTTCGCGCCGAAGCCCGCCATGGCACCGGTTTCGGCGTAGTACTCATCGCCGTCCTCGCTGCCGTCGGCTCCGAATACGTTCTGCTCAGTTTCGAGTGACCTCTTCTCGGCGCGCCGTTTACCTCGTGCGTCGGCACTGCCGCCGAAGAGGTAAGCCTCGGCTTCCCACGGGATGAGATTGCTCTCGGCGCAACGGCGATACAGCGCATATTCGATGAGGGACCCGACGGCCGCTCCATTTGGTCCCTTGGCGGCCACGTAACCACCGAGCGCGCCTTTCAGCTCGGCGATGCCGACACTTCCGCCGCCCGTGATGGCAATGGTGCCCTTGGCTTCAATTCCCTTGTCGTCACGCTCAGCCGACAATTCGAGGTACCCACCGACCGTCGCCGGGGGAACGGGGATCGTCAACTCGATCTTGAACTCGGCGGACTGGCCCTCTTCCTCGAGGAGCTCGTCGAGCGCCGCACCGGCTCGCTGGAAGAGCGTGACTCCTTCACCGAGATAGTGCTTCTCGAGTTTGACGACGCGAGCGTCGGCTGGCATCTGGGCGGCTTGTTCGGCGGCACCGCTGCTTCGCGCCTTGAGCGACGTGAGTTCCTGCTCGGCGCGATTGATGAATTGCACAAATCCGGTGTATCGCTTGAGCTTGTTGGCATCGGCGGTCCCGTTCTCGTCCTCGTGATCGGCCTTCCACGCCTTGGCGATCTTGACCATTCCGTCGATCTTGGCGATGGCGGCCGCGACATTCGTTTCGGGAACCTGGCCCTTGACCTTCAGCATGTCGAGTTCTCCGAGCATCTCGCCGATGGCGACTTGGGCCTTGCTCTTGGAGGAGAAGAAGCCGTTGTTCGTGATGTCGTTGAAAGTGTCGACCGACATGAAGCGGTGGATGCTCCTCGAGGCACCGGCGGACTCAGTGGCGACGTGGGCTAGTTCGTGTCCGATCAGATGATCGCCATCAGGCGTGCCCGGTTTGTACTTGCCGCCGCGGAAGAACACGTCGCGTCCGGTGGTGAACGCATCGGCTTGTAGCGACCGACTGAGTTGATCGGCTTGGGAGTCGGTGTGCACCCGGACGCCCGAAAGGTCGACCCCGTACGAGTCGGAAAAGGCGGTGGACTCGCGGGCACCGAGCGGACGGCCCCCACCGCGCTTCGAGTCGATCCGGTTCTGCACGTCGTCGGTGACGGTGCTACCGCCGAGCGGGTCGTCGGAAGTCTGGCGCTGGACGGTCGACAAAGGACTCTCGTCGTAGGAACCAAGGGTTCGCAACGCCGAGTCAGCCATCGAGTCGGCTATCCGCTCGGAAGGATCGTCGGCTCGACCGACCGTCAGGGAACGACGTACCGGTGCATCGGGTTCTACGGCTTTACCGAATTCTTCGGCATCGAGTTCGGCGAACGCCTCCTCACGCCGCGTCGACCGCTTCAACATTCCGCCTCCGCTCACCCCACGGCCGTCGACCGACCTGCTCAGGGCGAATGTACCATCTCGTGCCTGAACGGTCCGTGGCCCCGTCCTAGGCTCGCCGGCGTGCCCGAATCGCCGTCCGTCGACCCGATACGTCTCACCGAATGGACGAGTTGTGGTGGATGCGCGGCGAAGTGGGGCAAGGACCTCCTCGCCGGTCTCGTGGGCGAACTTCCGGTTTCGGCCGACCCGGCCCTGATCGTCGGACTCGCACCTTTCGACGATGCCGCGGTCTACCGAGTGAGCGACGACGTCGCGCTGGTGAGCACCACTGATTTCTTTCCTCCGCTCGTCGACGACCCCGCCGACTTCGGGGCCATCGCGGCGGCCAACGCGTGCAGCGACGTCTTCGCGATGGGCGGACGCGTCGTGATGGCGGTCAACGTCGCCGCGTTCCCTGAACACTTCCCGCGCCCGGCGATCGTCGAGATCTTCGATGCCGCTTCACGGGTGGTCGATCGGGCCGGGGGTTCGGTGGCCGGTGGGCACACCATCCGTAATCCCGAACCGATCTTCGGTCTGGCGGTGCAGGGCGTGGTGCATCCCGAGCGCATCTTCCGCAAGGAGGGCGCCCGGGTGGGCGACGTGCTCGTGTTGTCGAAGCCGCTCGGGACCGGGATCTGCCTGGCCGGTGGCGATGCGGATCAGAAGCGAGCGGCGATCGACGGCATGAAGTCACTCAACCGCGAGGCGAGCGAGCGTCTGCAGTCCGTCGCCGGTGTGCACGCGGTGACCGACGTGACCGGATACGGCCTGGCCGGTCACGGCTGGGAGATGGCCGAACGCGCCGCGGCGACGTTCGTGATCGACTCGAGCATTCTTCCGCTGTATCCCGGCGTGATCGACGCGGCTCGGCGCGGTGTCCGCACCGGCGGTGACGCGCGCAACCGGACCGCGGTCGGTGCCCACGTGACGCGCGCGGCCGATGTAGACGAGGCCTACGAGGCGATCGTGTTCGATCCACAGACTTCGGGGGGCCTCCTGGCTGCTGTCGATCCGACCGCCGTGACTGCACTCGCCGACTCGTTCACGGTGATCGGACGCGTCGAGTCGGGCGTGGCCGGATTACGGATCGTGTAGGACGTGGCACCCACTCGCGAGGTCGAACAACGCCTGCGCGCCGAAGGCCACGACGTCGTGGTGGGTGTCGACGAAGTCGGCAAAGGCGCGTGGGCCGGGCCGTTGGCCGTCGGTATCGCGATGGTGCCGCTCGACGATCTCGACGGTGTGCCGATCCGCGACAGCAAGACGATCACCGAGAAGGCACGCGAGCGCATGTTCGACGCGGTGCGTGATTGGTGCACCGCGTGGTCCGTGGGAATGGCGAGTCACGACGAGTGCGATGCGCTCGGAATGGCCGACGCCCAACGCCTGGCGACGCGACGCGCCCTCGAAACGCTCGGTGTGCGACCCACGGCCGCGGTCGTGGACGGATCGTGGGACTTCGTGACCCCGCAGGTGAAGCGCGTGCAGATGATGGTCAAAGCCGACGCGTCGTGTCTGTCAGTGGCGGCGGCGTCGATCATCGCCAAGGTGACGCGCGACCGAATGATGCGCGATCTGGCTGCCGACTATCCGGCGTGGAAGTTCGACACGAACAAGGGGTATCCGTGTCAGTGGCACCGCGCGTCGCTGATGGCTTACGGACCCTCGGCGATCCATCGTCGCTCGTGGTCGTTCATGGACAACTTCATGCCCTGGCCGGGGACCCCACGAATCGAACGTTCACCGAGTCTGTTCTGATCGGCGAGACGTGACTCGCCGATGACGATCGCTACTTCTGCGTGCCGACTTTGAGATCCTTGAACGCGCTCTTTGAGTCGATACCCGGATCCTTGGGGAGTCCGAGGACGCGCTCGGCGAGGATGTTGCGCATCACTTCGTCCGATCCGCCGGCGATACGTCCACCGGGTGTTCCGAGGATGAGCTGATTCCACGCGTAGGTGCCCCACTCGCCGCTGTCGGCGACCAACTTCGCGCCGAGGAGATGCGAGAGGAAGTCACCCATGCGCCGCATGTTGTCGGTGCCGACCAACTTGGCCATGCTCATCTCGGGTCCGGGCATCTGACCGGCCTTGATCTTGTCGAGGGCGCGCTGGTTGTTGTACGAGGCGACCTTGTTGTTGATGATCAGGTTGACGAGTTCGTCGCGGAGCACGGGATCGTTGGGGACGTCGTAGAACTTCGCCATCTCGATGATGCGGGCGAACATGTTCACTCCGCCACCGCCACCGCCGGCACCGATGGCCGCGCGCTCGTTCATGAGGGTCGTGAGAGCCACGTTCCAGCCGTTGTTCACGTCGCCGAGGCGGTGATCGTCGCGCACGCGCACTTCGGTGAAGAACACCTCGTTGAACGACGCCCCACCCGTCATCTGACGCAAGGGGCGGATCTCCACGCCGGGCGCCTTCATGTCGACGATGAAACCGGTGAGTCCCTTGTGCTTGGGGAGGTTCACGTCGGTGCGGGCGATGATCTCGCCGATGTCGCTGTAGTGCGCACCACTCGTCCAGACCTTCTGGCCGGTGATGATCCACTCGTCACCGTCGCGCTCGGCCTTCGTGCTGAGGCTGGCGAGGTCGCTACCGGCGCCGGGTTCGCTGAAGAGCTGACAACCGATGATCTCGCCGCTGTACATCTTCTGCAGATACGACTGGCGGGCCAGATCCGAACCGTGGGCGAGAATCGTCGGTGCCACCATGCCGAGTCCGATGGTGAAACAACTCTGGTTGGGGATCTCGAACTTCGACTCGAGTGAGTCGTAGGCGCGCTGATAAGCGCCGGGCAGCGCGCGACCACCGAACTGTTCGGGTCCGGTGATCCAACCGAATCCGGCGGCGAACCGCTTCTGCCGCCACTCCTGTGCCTTGGCGACGTCGCGTCGCTCACTGTCGCGGTCCTTCTCCTCGAACATCGCGACCTTGTCGGAGCCTTCGCCCCACACGAACTTCTTCTCGGCTTGTTTGCGCGGCGCGTTGGCCTCGAGGAATGCGAGGGCCTGTGCTTCGAAATCGGCGAGTGACGGCTGGGACATGGATCCTCCTCTGTTGGACCGAAGGTTCGGTCGAGGTGACTGCATTCCAACGTAGTTTCCGGCCCGTTCGACCGTCCGATCCGACGGGGTGAGAATCGGCACGCCACGAACACCGGAACTAGGGTTGGGGCATGGGTCAGCCAGTCGTCGTGGTGGAGAAGCCGAGCCGTCGGCCGGGAATCGTGCGGTTCGAGGCCAACCGCAGCCTGTCGGGGATGGGCCACGAGAGTTTCGCCCACGGTGACGTGTCCGCTCATTTGTCGTCGTCGGCCACGCCGTCGGCCGAACTCGCGCGACGTCTCTTCGCCACCGGTCGTGTGGCTGGTGTGCACGTGTACCAAAACATGATCACCGTCGATCTCGAGAAGGGTTTCGATTCGGCCGGTCTGGTCGACGTGGTGCGCGATCTGTATCAGTACTGGAAGCCGGGCATGGAGCCGCCGGCGTTCGAAGATCTCGTTCCGGCCGAGGAGTCGAGTGCCGCGGCACCGGTCGATGCGGGTGGCGACCCGAAACTTGCCGAGGCATTGAAGAAGGTGCCGGCTCATCTGCTCGAACGCAGCCGGGCCGCCCGTCAGCGCTTGAAGGGCTGATTCGCCCGAATCGCTCGAATCAGCGGAAACAGCGCGGTTTTCGCTAAGGACCAAAGTCACCTGAGCGAAGATTTCCGTATCGCACCAGCGTGTGAGGTGCTTTTCCACGCGGATTTCTTCGGGCACGATCACGCAGGTTTTTCCGTGCAGATTTAGCCTTTCGCCGTGTCACAAGACGTGTCCTCGGAGACCATGTCGCTCGACGAAGCGGCCAAGGTTCTCGGCGTGCACTACATGACGGCATATCGATACGTGCGTCAGGGCAAGTTGACCGCCACCCGCGTGAAGGGTGTCTGGCAGGTCACTCCGCACGCGCTGAGTGAATTCCAGCGCCGGGCCGACGCCCGCAAGGAGAATCCGCGGGCGTCCGAGGATTCGCGTCGCACCGGCGACTACGTCGGCGAACTCCTGCGGTGTCTGCTCAGCGCCGATGGTGGTGGTGCTTGGGGTGTTCTCCAGCGGGCCATCGACGCCGGCAACGACATGGAAGAGGTGTACCTCGAGATCCTGGCCCCGGCGATGGCCGAGATCGGGAGTCAGTGGCAGCGTGGTGAGATCGACATCGCGGTCGAGCACCAGGCCACGTCGATCGCCACCCGTCTCATCGGCCAGTTGAGCCCGCGCTGTGTGCGTCGAGGTCGTCGCCGGGGTGAGATCCTGATCGGGGGTCCGGCGGGGGAGCGTCACGTGCTGCCGCTCGCCATGTTGGCCGACCTGCTTCGTCTCGAAGGCTGGGAGGTCTTCGACCTGGGGGCCGACACCCCCGCCAACTCGTTCGTGCACGCGGCATCCAAGATCAACAACCTCACGGCGGTCGGGGTGAGCGTGTCGACTCCCGATTCCCTCGCCGGAGCCGCCGATGTGGTGCGGGCTCTGCGTCAGGCCATGGCCGACGAGGTGCCGGTGGTTCTCGGTGGCAACGCCATCCGCGATTTGGCCCATGCCCAGGAACTCGGCGGCGACTTCTTCGCCGAGGGCGCCCGGGGATTCATCGACTTCCTGGACGGTTTGGCCGGGGGACGGACCGGCCGTACATCGGCTGATCACGCGGGCAACGGCAACGGTAAGTCCGGCAACGGCAAGTCGTCAGGTAATGGCAACGGCAAGTCGTCAGGTAATGGCAAGTCCGGCAACAGCAAGAACTGACCCGCCGAAAACCTACGAACACCTGTTCGCTAGTCTCGCCGCATGGCGATCGACTCCCTCCGCCGTCCGGCCTCCGAACTCGCCGCCGGACTCGCGCCCAAGCACGGCTCACTGACCTTCGCCCACGAACGCCTGCTGCCCGTCGTGCCGGGTCTGGCCGCACTCTTCGGCGTCGAGGTCACCGCCGACGGCACGCCCCTCGGTCTCACGCGTGGGCACACCGTCATGTGCAGTGGAGTGGCTGCGGTGTCGTGTGCATTGGCCGTTGCCGCCGCACCATCGCGCGCTGGTTCGTGGGTCGCGATCGTCGGTGAACCACGTCTTGGTCCGTTGGCCGCCGCCGAGGCCGGTGTGGTTCTCGAACGCACCGTCTTCGTCGACGACCCGCGCGGTGGAGATCCGGCGAGTGTTCTGAGCGCACTGGTCGACGGCATCGAGATCATCCTCGTGCCCTCGGCCCTGATCGCTGCTTTGCCGACGTCACTCACTCGTCGAGTCCAGACCCGGACACAGTCGCGCGGTGCGGTCCTCGTCGTCGTCGGCGACACGCCGTCGATCGTTCCCGATCTTCGTCTCACGACGCGCGCTCACGAGTGGGAAGGTCTGGGCAACGGTTTCGGTCATCTGTGTCGGCGTCGCATCGGGATCGAACTCGATCGTCGTCGAGGACGTCCGACGCGTGGCGACGTCTGGATGCCCGGTGAGCGTGGCGATGTCGAAGCCTGCGTGTCCACCGGTGGATCCGTGGTGCCGTTGCGTCGCCCGGGTTGAGATGAGTGGGTCCGTATGAACGGTCCGACACGTTCGGCCATGGTCTGGTGTCCGGCCTGGCCCCTCACGGCCGCGGTTCTGACCGGACGATCCGGTCGGGGTCCCGAGTTCGAGCCAGCGCAGCCACTCATGGTGATGCACGCGCAACGCGTGTCGTGCTGTTCGCCGGCCGCGTGGCGCGAAGGTGTCCGACCGGGTCAGCGCAAACGGCAGGCACAGGGTGCGTGTCCACACGTGGTGATCGTTCCGCACGACCCCGATCGCGACGCGCGTTGTTTCGAACCGGTGGTGCGCGCCATCGGAACCCTCGTTCCGCTACTCGACGTCGAGTCACCCGGATCTTTGTTGCTGGCCACTCGGGGTCCGTCGCGCTACGTCGGTGGCGATGTCGCTCTGGCCGATCGACTCATGGCTCTGGCCGCCACCGGTTCGGCCGATGCACTCGATGCGAGTGGCGGTTTCGGAGTGGGTATCGCCGACGGTCGTCTGGCCGCGTCCCTGGCCGCTCGGGCGGCGGCCCGTTCGGGTCGACCCGTCGTGGTCCCATCGGGGTCGGTGGCCACGGCGAACTTCCTCGCTCCGTATCCCGTGTCGGTACTCGCGCCCACCGTGGGTTGCGACCCACAACTGATCGATCTGTTGTGTCGGCTCGGACTCCAGCGACTCGGCGACGTGGCGGCTTTGTCGGCCACCGATCTCCTCGATCGTTTCGGAGCGACCGGAGTCGCGCTGCACCATCTCTGTTCCGGTACCGACGACTCGTCCCCCTCGGCGCTTCCACCACCGCCCGATTACACCGTTCGGGAATCGTTCGACGATCCGGTTCCACAACTCGACATGTTGGTCTTCGCCGCCAAGTCCTTGGCCGATCATCTCGATACCGAACTCGCCGCCCGGGGGCAGTTGTGCACGCGCATCGTCGTCGAAGCCGAGTCCGAGCACGGTGAGACGTCGCGTCGTGTGTGGTATCGAGCCGAGGGTCTCCGTGCGTCGGCCATCGTCGATCGTGTGCGTTGGCAACTCGACGGCTGGATCAACGGCACCGACCCACCTTCGGCCGGCATCACCTCGTTGTGTCTCACCCCGACCGACTTGCGCGCCGATTCCGGTCGACAACAGGGTTTCTGGGGTGAGCGTTCACAAGCCGACGACGACGCCGCCAAGGCGATCACGCGTGTGACCGGACTGCTCGGTCCGCACTCGGTACGCATCGCGTCGTGGTGCGGCGGGCGCGATCCGCGCGGGGTCTACGAACTCGTACCGGTCTCCGAAGTCGGGGCCGACGGTCGCCGTCAGTCCGAACGTCCACCCACACCTCCACCGTGGCCCGGTTCGTTGCCCGCGCCATCGCCGACCGTCGTGCACCACGATCCGGTGGAAGCCGACGTCCTCGACACGCACGGTCGGCGTGTCACGGTGAGCGGACGTGGCGCCGTCAGCGCGCCCCCCGAGCTCTTCGTGCGATCGTCGCACCGATTCGTAGTGGCGCACTGGGCCGGACCCTGGCCGGTCGAGGAACGTTGGTGGGATCAACGTTCGCGTCGGGCCGCCCGCTTCCAGATCGTGATCGATCATCCGCACGGGCCGCAGGCCTATCTCCTCGAGATCAGCGGTGGTCGCTGGTTCGTGGTGGGCGAGTACCGCTAGAAGTTCACGCGCTGCAACGGGTGATCCGACGCAAAGGTGACGCGCCCTGACCGAGCACCAACTCGTCGGCCAACCGGAAACCGATGCCGCGCACAGTCGTCCAGAACGGCTGACCCGGATCACGCCCACGCAACTTGCGGCGCAGATTCGACAAGTGGACGTCGACCACATGGGTGTCGCCGAACCAGTTGGGTCCCCACACGGCCTCCATCAGATCGATGCGACTCACGACTTCGTATGGCGTCCGGCAGATGCGGCAGAGCAGATCGAACTCGAGACGTGTGGCCGGGACCTCGTGGCCACGCACCCGAATCTCACGCCGGGCGGGGTCGACGCGCAAGGGTCCGAATTCCATGATCGCAACCGGTGTGTCGTCGATCGGTGTCGCCTTGCGCAGGCGTCCGGTGAGCGATCGACAACGCAGCGCGATCTCCTCGGCCGACACGTCGGTCGACACCACGTCGTCGGCGCCGTTCTCGAGTGACACGATCCGCTGACGATCCGAGTTCGCTCCGACGGCGATCGTGCCCATGTCGTGGTGTCGCCGAACGGCATCGGCCAGATCGGAAGGGCGGGGGTAGACCTCACGTGCATCGATCACGATCACGTCGGGGGAGTAGGTGAGGAGCAACGCAGTGGCCGCTCGCCGATCGTCGGTGGTGCGCACCGAGAAACCGTGGCGTGAGAGCGCGTCCTCGGCGGTTCGACGATCCGACGGGTGCGACAAGGTGACGAGTGCACGCGGTGGCGAGTCGGCGGTTCGTGGCATCGGATTCATCTCGATCACGGTCATGTGAATTCCTCACTGCTCGGGTCGGCCGGGCTGGTTCGGCCGGGGTGGATGTTCGTCTTCGGGTGGCAAGAGAGCAGTGGGTCACGGATCTCGCACTTTTCGGGAGGATTCGCGCCGAGACCGGCGACGAGTTGCCAAATCCCTCGTCAGCAGGGGTCAGCGGTTGGTTGACTGTGCGGGGTATGGCCGCCGACTCTGAACGCCCCGCACCGCACCCCGACACCACCGCCGTTCGCGGTGGTCGGACGCCGGGTATCCGGGCCATGGCCCCGGTTCTGTGGGCTTCGACCACTTTCGAGATCGACACACTCGCCGATGGCGAGCGCATGGCGCACTCGAGCCGGGCGAGCAAGTTCTACAGCCGTCACGGCAACCCGACCATCAACGCCTTCGAGGAGGCGGTGGCCGCACTCGAGGGCGCCGAAGCGGCCCGCGCCTTCGCCTCGGGAATGGGTGCGATCACCGGAGTCGTTCTCGGTCTGTGCTCGAAAGGTGATCACGTGGTCGCCCAGCGTCAGGCCTACGGCGGCACCACGCAGTTGCTCGCGGGTGTGTGTCCGCGTTTCGGCATCGATGTCACCTTCGTCGACGGCACCGAGCCCGGCGCGTTCACGCGGGCCGTCATCCCGGGTCGCACGATGCTCGTACTCGCCGAGACACCGGCCAATCCGTTGCTCGATCTCGTCGACCTCGAGGAGATCGGTTCGATCAAGGGGCCGATCACCGCGGTCGACTCGACCCTCGCCACACCGCTCGGTGTGCAGCCGTTGTCGTTCGGTGTGCAACTCGTGATCCACTCGGCCACCAAGGCCATGGCCGGCCACAACGACGCCACGCTCGGTGTGGTGGCCGGTGAGCGCGATTTGATCGACGCGCTGTGGGGCTTCGCAGTTCTGCAGGGCGCGTGCGCATCACCTTTCGATGCCATGAACGGACTGCGCGGACTACGCACACTCGGCCCGCGTCTGCGACAGCAGGAACAGACAGCGATCGCCGTCGGCCGCGCGCTCGAATCCCACGCCGCGGTCAACTGGGTGCGGCATCCGCGTCTCGAGTCGCATCCGCAGTTCGCGCTCGGTCAGCGTCAGTACACACAGTTCGGTGGCGTGCTCGCGTTCGAACTCGCCGGTGGGGCGGCGGCCGGTGCGCGGTTCGTCGAGTCGGTGCAGTTGTGCCGTCCGGCGACCTCGATGGGCGGTCCCGAAACGTTGGTGACACACCCGGCCTCGACCACGCACGCCGGTCTGACCCCCGACGAACTGGTGGCGGCCGGCATCACACCGGGCACGGTGCGCATGAGTTGCGGACTCGAACACACGGCCGATGTCGTGGCCGACGTTCTCGCCGCCCTCGGCTGAAACCCCTGCTCAGGCCACTGGCGCTACCGAACATATGTTCGGTAGCCTCGATCCGTGGCGAACCCGTCCGATTCCGAACCGACCCATCGCTGGGGGATGCAGGGTCCGTCCACCTGGGCCGAACTCGAGGCCCGTTTGTCGGGACGTCGGCCCCCGAGTGAGTCGCGCGGCCGCGACGGACGCGCCCCGGGAGCCACCACGGGTAACGCCGGCGGTGACGGTCCGGCTTTCGGTCGGGTGCGACAGCCTTACGAGCCACCGGCCGAGTCGTCCACGCCCTCGGGTGGCACGTCGCGCCCACCCGTTCCGTACGCCGAACTGCACTGCCGTTCGAACTTCTCGTTCCTCGAAGGTTCGTCGCATCCCGAAGAACTCGCCGAGGAGGCACACCGCCTCGGTCTCACGGCATTGGCCGTCACCGATCGCAACGGTTTGTACGGCGTGGTGCGCTTCGCCGAAGCGGCGCGCTCCATCGGATTGCCGACCGTCTTCGGCTCCGAGGTGGAAGTGCAGTCGGCAGCCGGTCCCCACGACGTGGTCCTGTTGGCCGACGGACCGAACGGCTATGCACACTTGTCGCGCGCCCTGAGTCTCGCCCAACTCGCCGGACGCAAAGGTGAACCGCGCTGCACACTCCACGAGTTGTCCGAGGTGGGTCGGGGACACTGGTGGGTCCTCACGTCCACTCATCGTGGGGCCGTCGTCACGGCCCTGCTCGCCGATGGTCCGCGCGCCGCGTCCCGCGAACTGCAACGTCTCGCCGATGCCTTCGGACGCGAACGCGTCCTCGTCGAGTTGTGGGATCACGGCGACCCGCTCGATTCGGTGCGCAACGACGCTCTCGTCGAGATCGCCGGCCGACTCGACATCGGATGCGTGGCGACCAACGACGTCCAGTACGCCGCACCGGCCGCCCGCCGACTCGCCACCGCCATGGCCGCCGTACGCCGGCGCGCGAGTCTCGACGAAGTCGATCCGTGGTTGCCGGCCGCGGCGAGCGCGCATCTGCGCAGCGGCGCCGAACAACTTCGGCGGTTCACGCGCTATCCGGGGGTCGTGGAGACCGCGGCCGAGATCGGTCGGGCGGCGGCCTTCGATCTCTCACTCGTGGCTCCGCAACTTCCGCTGTATCCGTGCCACGATGGCCTCACCGAGATGCAGTTCCTGCGCCGGTTGGCCGAGGAGGGTGCAACACGGCGTTATGGCCAACGGCCCGCGGCCGGTGAAGATCTCAGTCGGCGGGCTCGCGCGTGGCGAGCCATCGATCACGAGTTGGCGGTCATCGAGTCACTCGGTTTCGCCGGTTACTTCCTCGTCGTCTGGGACATCGTGCAGTTCTGCGGGCGGTCCGACATCTACTGCCAGGGTCGGGGGAGTGCGGCCAACAGCGCGGTGTGTTATTCGCTCGGTATCACCAAGGCCGATGCGGTGTCACTCGGTCTCTTGTTCGAGCGTTTCCTGTCACCCGAACGTGATGGCCCACCCGACATCGACCTCGACATCGAGAGTGGTCGACGCGAAGAGGTCATCCAATACGTGTTCGAACGCTACGGACGACACCACACCGCGCAGGTCGCCAACGTGATCACCTATCGTGCCCGTTCGGCGGTACGCGACATGGCCCGCGCGCTCGGCCACGCACCGGGTCAGCAGGACGCGTGGTCGAAGCAGATCGACCGTTGGGGACGCGTGCAGAACGTGATCGAGCAGACCGGTCCCGACGGTCGACCCGACCACAACATCCCGACGCCGGTGCTCGAACTCGCCACCGAGATCGAGGGCATGCCGCGTCATCTCGGCATCCACTCGGGTGGCATGGTCATCTGCGACCGTCCGGTGATCGAAGTGTGTCCGGTCGAGTGGGCCACCATGCGCGATCGCAGTGTGTTGCAGTGGGACAAGGACGATTGCGCGGCGGCCGGTCTCGTGAAGTTCGATCTGCTCGGACTCGGCATGCTCTCGGCACTGCACGGCGCGGTCGATCTCGTGGCCGAACACGAAGGTGTGCACATCGATCTCGCCGATCTGCCCCAGGACGACGACGTCTACGCCATGTTGTGCCGGGCCGACACCGTGGGTGTGTTCCAGATCGAGTCGCGCGCCCAGATGGCCACGTTGCCGCGCCTCAAACCACGACGCTTCTACGACCTCGTCGTCGAGGTCGCGCTCATTCGACCCGGTCCGATCCAGGGTGGCTCGGTGCACCCGTACATTCGGCGGCGCAACGGACAAGAACCCGTCACGTATCTGCATCCGTTGCTCGAGAACAGCCTCGGCAAGACCCTCGGTATCCCGCTGTTCCAGGAACAACTCATGCAGATGGCCATCGACGTCGCCGGCTTCACGCCGGCCGAGGCCGATCAGCTCCGTCAGGCCATGGGCTCCAAACGCAGTCAGGCGCGCATGCTCCGTTTGCGCGAACGCCTCTATGCGGGCATGGCCGAACGCGGGGTGGTGGGCGACGTCGCCGACCAGATCTTCGACAAGATGGCGGCCTTCGCGAACTACGGCTTCCCCGAGAGTCATTCGGTGTCGTTCGCCTATCTCGTGTATTCGTCGGCCTGGTTGAAGTTGCACAAACCGGCCGCGTTCTACGCCGGACTCCTCAACGCGCAGCCGATGGGTTTCTGGAGTCCGCACTCACTCGCGCAGGACGCACGCCGTCACGGAGTCGTGGTCGACACCCCCGATCTGCATCGATCCGGATCCGGGGCCACCCTCGAACCCGATGCATCGTCACACGGTGGGTACGCGGTCCGACTCGGACTCGGTTCGGTGCGCGGGGTCGGTGACGACATCGCCATGGCTATCGTCGCCGAGCGCGAAGCCCACGGCCGCTACCACACCGCCGAGGATCTCGTGCGCCGGGTGCCCGTGTTGAATCTCGCGCAACTCGAGGCCTTGGCCACCGCCGGTGCGTTCGGTGCACTGGGGCTCGGTCGGCGCGAAGCACTGTGGTCGGTCGGCGCGGCCGCGCGTTCGCGCCCCGATCGGCTCCCCGGACTCGCCGGCGGCGCGCGTCCACCGGTGTTGCCGGGTATGGAACCCATCGACGAAGCGGTGGCCGATCTCTGGGCCACGGGAGTGTCGCCCACCGGACATCCGACGCGCTTTCTCCGCGACCAACTCGACGAACTCGGGGTGACCCCGGCCGAGCGACTCCTCACCACCCCCGATACCAAGGTCTGGGTCGCCGGTGTCGTGACCCATCGTCAACGTCCGGCCACCGCCCAAGGTACGACTTTCATGAATCTCGAGGACGAAACCGGTCTCATCAACATCGTCGTCTCGGTCGGCTGCTGGAAGCGGTTCCGTTCCACGGCGCGTGGTGCGCCGGCGCTCCTCATTCGCGGACGGGTGCAACGTGCCGAAGGTGTGGTGAACATCGTGGCCGAGCACATCGCGCCACTCATGGTGCCCACGGGCGCCGCGCACGCCGTCGCGGCGCGCAACTTCCGCTGATTACTTGGCGGCGGGCGAGGTGGTCGCGGCCACCAGGCCGAGACCGATGAACACCGTGCCGGCCACGTAGCGCTGCACGAAGGGAAGCGTGCGTCCCGAAAGCAAACGCGCGCGAAGCGCACTCGCCGTGAGTGCGTACAGACCGTCGGTCAGGCAACCGATCAGAACGAACGTGATGCCGAGCACGAGCGCCTGCGACCACGCCGCCCCCTTGTCGGGGTCGATGAACTGGGGCAGGAACGACAAGAAGAACAAGGCGACCTTCGGGTTCAGGGTGTTGACCACGATGCCCTGCACGAACGTGCGCCGGCGCGAAACGGACGTCGCCTCACTCGCCACGGCCACCGGTGGGCGAAGAAGTGTGCGCACGCCGACGAAGATCAGGTAACCGGCGCCGAGCCACTTCACGGTGTTGAAAGCCGTCGCCGATGTAGCCAGGACCGCCGACAATCCGGCCGCAGCAGCCACGGCATGCACGAGATTGCCGAGTTCGAGACCGGCCACCGCCGACAAGCCGACCTCGCGCCCGTCGGCCACGCTGCGGTTCAAGATGTAGATCACCGCCGGCCCCGGGATCAGGAGCAACGTCACCGACGCGATGGCGAAGGTGACGATCGAACCGAGGTCGGGCACGGCGACACTCTAGGGCGCGACGTCGATGGGTGACCCGGGAAATCCGGTACGCACGATCTCCTCGAGGAGTCCGGGCAGGCCGCTCGGCGACCACGTGATCGCGTCGGCCCGACGGATGTCGTCGACACTCCACCAACGCACCTCGAACACGTACTCGGCATTGAGTTCGGCCCACGTCATCTCGGGGGACGGATCGAACTCGTCGGCGACCGGTACCGCGAAGATGTGCTCGCGCTGACCGTCCCACAATCCGTTGATGAACGGGAAGATGTGTTCGCGCGTCCAGATGTGCGGGCCGATCTCCACGTCGCGCAGACCGACCTCTTCGCGGAGTTCGCGGCGCAGTGCCGTCGCGTGGTCTTCATCGGGTTCGAGGCCACCACCGGGAAGCGCCCACCGACTCCCGGCCGGGAACTCGAATCGAACGAGCAGGACGGCCGGACGGGGAGAGATGACGAGCGCCCGGGTGGCCGGTCGGATGCGCAACGACGAGCCGGGCTCAGTCACCGGGTGTGTCCCGCAGATCCCCATTGAGCGCGCGGTACATCTCGTAGATGCTCTTGCACTCCTCGCAGATCGGGAGCTGTTTGGGGTCGCGCGACGGAACCCACACGAATCCGCACAATGCTTCGATAGGGGTACCCATCACTCGGGCTTCGAGAATCTTGGCCGTGGCCGTCTCGCCCGGTTCGACCTTGACGATGTGGGCGCACGTGGGTTGACCGGTCTGCGGTACCCGTTCGGTCTCGGTGTCGGTGACCTGATCGGTCCTGGTCGACGCCACGGCTCGTACGGACATGCCATCAGTCAACCAGATGCCTACACTGGCGTTGATGCCGCTGTACGAATTCCGCTGTCGCACCTGTGAAACCAATTTCGAGGTTCGTCGCCCCATGGCGGAGGCGAGCGATCCGGCCACGTGTCCGTCGGGTCATCCGGGTGCGGTGCGACTGCTCTCGGTCTTTGCATCGGTCGGCGCGTCGGGCAACGGTTCGGCACCCGCTCCGGCACCCAAGTCGGGTGGCGGCTGCGGAAGTGGCTGCGGCTGCGCACACTGATTGCGCGACCGAACCCCGAACGATCCCCAATCGCCCAGACGTCGGCGACCGAGACCGACTAACTTCGGCTCATGAATTCGTGGATCCTCGAAACCTTGGTGGTCGGCGCGGCCGTGGGGATCGGTGCGATCGGTGCCCAGGTTCTGGGAGCCAAGCCCACTCCGAAGCCGATTCCGATTCGGGTGCGCAAGGAACGGCGCCGCTGACTCTGTACGTCGACGAGTGCCGGTGGTGGTTCCGCGACCGTCAGTGGTGTCATTTGGTGAGCGACTCGAGTCTCGACGAACTTCACGACTTCGCGTCGGCGCTCGGCGTGTCTACTCGGGCATTTCATGGTGACCACTACGACCTGCCCGAGGAGTGGCGATCGCGCGCGGTGGAATCGGGTGCGGTCGAGGTCTCGAGTCGGGAACTGCTCGGACGTTTACGGGACTCAGGGCTGCGATTGTCGGCGAGTGTTCGACGCTCGGCGCTCGACTCCTGATCCGAACCGAGCAGGCTCCACGCGTGGTCGTCATCGAAGGCCACGACGTCGACGACGGTGATGTGCACCGCTCGCGCGACACGCCGTAGCCGTTCGATCGTGATCGGGGAAGTCGGCACCACGTGCCGTTGGGCGACGATCACGCGCGAGATTCCGGTGTCGGCGCGGGCGATGACGTCGAGATACGGAACCACGTCGTCATCGGTCACGATGACCAGATGACCGACGAGATCGTGATCGACGAGGATCACGATCCGGTTCTCGTCGTCGGCCATCGAGGCGCGGGCGACGGCGGCAACGAGCGTTGGCGTGTCGAGCGGATCGATACCGCAACGGGGGACGAACGATGGGCGATCGTCGGGTGACATGGTGACCTCCTCGGACGGGAAGTCGCACGGCCGAGAGTAGGGAGGGGGTGTGGCGCGTCAGCCGACCACGGCGATGCTGGCCGCCACACAGGCCACGGCGGCGGCGATCGGGAAGGCGATGGTGACCCACGGTGGTGGGGCCTGATGCCGGGGAGCGAGCATCACGAGACCGCCGAGTGCGCCCACGACCATGCCGCCCACGTGACCGCCGATCGATATGCCCGGAATCGTGAAGGTGAGCAGAAGATTGATCACGAGGGTCGCGCCGATTCCGGTCTGGAACACGTTCACGCCGCGTCGATGAAGTCCGATAGCGGCGGCCGCCATGAGGCCGAAGACCGCACCCGATGCGCCACCGTGGAGACCACCACCGTCACCGGTGATCACGAGCGCGCCGAGTGATCCGCCGAGTAGGGCCGCGAAATACAAGAGGCCGAAGCGCAAACCACCCAGCGCGCGCTCGAGCATCGCGCCGAGTTGGAAGAGCAGCAGCATGTTCATCGCGATGTGCAGAACGCCGAAGTGCAGGAATCCGGCGGTGACGAGCCGGTACCACTCGTGCGTCTGCTGCAGCAGGAATTTGTTGAGCCCTAGATCGAGTTCGCGAGTACTCACCTGATCGCGGAATCCGGCCGCACCGGTGTCGCCGATCAGGACCCACACGAAGACCGCGATGTTGATGGCAATGAGCGCCGAGGTCACGGGTTGTGATCGGCGGGCGTTCCAGTCGCGCGCGCGAGTTGCGACTCCGGGTCGGGCCGCCCGTCGACATTCGGGGCATTGGCTACCGATGCTCGCCGCCACCAGACAGTCACCGCAGGCGGGTCGTCCGCATCGGGTGCACGAGCGGCCGGTGGCGCGGTCGGCGTGTCGGTAGCACGACGGCAGTGGGGGCGGAGGGAGTTCGCTCATCGGAGAATCGGCGCGCGTCGCACCATGACCCGAACGGTAGTCACCCGCGCTACGGTCGGGGAGGTCGGGCGATGGGGATGTCCGGCACCCGCCGACACGGCGCGACACGGGGGTGGAACATGGCCTGGGACTTCGAGACCGAGCCCGAATTCGAAGAGAAGTTGGCGTGGATGCGGCAGTTCGTCCGCGACGAGATCATTCCACTCGAGACGCTGGCCGATGTGTGGCGCGAGCCGGGTGGCTGGCAGAAGTTCGCGGCCATCACCGCGCCCCTCAAAGAGGAAGTCAAGAAGCGGGGTCTGTGGGCCGCGCACCTGCCGCCCGACATGGGAGGTCTCGGATTCGGTCAGGTGAAGTTGGGCCTCATGCACGAGATCCTCGGTCAGTGCGGCTACGCGCCGAGCATCTTCGGCAACAACGCGCCCGACAGCGGCAATGCCGAACTTCTCGCCGTGGGTGGCACTCCCGAGCAGCGCGACAAGTGGATGCAGCCGCTCCTCGACGGCCGTCTGCGTTCGTGCTTCAGCATGACCGAGCCCAACGCCGGCGCCGATCCGACGTTGTTGTCGACCTCGGCCGTGCGCGACGGTGACGAATGGGTCATCAACGGGCACAAGTGGTTCTCGTCGAACGCCTCGGTGAGCGACTTCCTGATCGTCATGGCCCGCACCGGCGACGTCGACACGAGCTCGTACAAGGCGTACTCGATGATCATCGTGCCGACGAAGACCCCCGGGGTGAACATCGTGCGCGACGTCCCCACGATGGGTGAACCAGATCACAAGACGGGCGAGCCCGGCGGTCACGCCGAGATCATCTACGACAACGTCCGCGTTCCCTTCGAGAACGTGGTGGGCGGCGCCGAGGGAATCGGGCAGGGCTTCGCGCTGGCCCAGAAGCGTCTCGGACCCGGACGCATCCACCATGCGATGCGCTGGTTGGGTCAGAGCAAGCGCGCCTTCGACATGTTGTGTGAACGCGCGCTCACTCGTTTCACGCACGGGAGCATCCTGGCCGACAAGCAGATGATCCAGGACTGGGTCGCCGAGAGTTACGCCGAGATGCAAGCCGCGCGACTTCTCACCCTGCAGGCCGCGTGGAAGATGGACCAACTGCACGCAGCGGGCAAGCACTACAGCGACGCGCGCGTGGAGATCGGCGTCATCAAGTTCTGGGGCGCCAAGGTTCTGTACAACGTGATCGACCGGGCGATCCAGATTCACGGAAGCCTCGGCTACACGACGGATCTACCGCTCGAGTCGATGTACCGCGCGGCCCGCGCGGCTCGTATCTACGACGGTCCCGACGAGGTGCACAAGGTCACCGTGGCCCGGCAGATCCTGAAGAACTACCGGGCGAGTGACCCGCCGCTCGAGCACGTACCGACCCGTCGCGCCGCCGCGCAGGAGAAGTTCGCGCACTTCCTCGATTCGGCGTCGCTCAACGGCTGAGCAGGTTCAGCAGATCGGCGGCCCCGACCGGGTGTCCGATCAGGTGTCCCTGGACGAAATCACAGCCCAAACTCTGCACGCGTTCTCGTTCGTCGGGTGTCGTGACCCACTCGGCGATCACGGCCATGTCGAGGCTGTGCGCCAACTGGATCACGCTGCGGACGATTGGGGTGTCGCGCTCTTCGTTCCCGAGTGAACGTACGAAGGATCCGTCGAGTTTCAGGTAATCGGCCGCGCACGATCGCAGGTGCACGAGCGACGAGTAACCCGTTCCGAAATCGTCGATCGTGAGACCGACGCCGAGGCGTTCGATGGACTGCAAGGCCCGCAGTGTGTCGTCGCGCATGAGGGCTCGTTCACCGAACTCCAGAACGAGACCGTCGGTGCGGATTTCGTTTTCCGCGACGAGCCGGGCCGTGAACTCCACGAAACCCGGGTCGGCGAGTTGGCGCGGACTGACGTTCACGTGCATTCGGAAGTGCGGATCGACCTTCCGCTCGGTGATCCATTGCCGCAGTGACTCGACGGCTCGGGTGAGCACCCAGCGGCCGATCGGCACGATGAAGCCGGACTCCTCGGCGAGGTCGATGAAGGCCGACGGAGTGAGGAGCCCGCGCTCGGGGTGCGACCAGCGCAGCAAGGCCTCCACGGCCACGGTTCGGCCCGATGTCGCGTCGGCGATCGGTTGGAAGACGAGGTGCATCTGCTCGCGCGCGAGCGCTTGTTCGAGGTCGGCGGCGAGGGCCGCGCGTTGGCGGGCCCGATCCCGCATGTCGGTCGAGTAGACCTCGCAGCGCGAGCGTCCGCGCGACTTGGCGTGGTACATCGCGGTGTCGGCATCGTGCACCAGATCGAGCGCGGCCTCGGCCGGTGGCGAAGTCGCGTCGTCGCCCTTCTCGACCACGATCCCGATGCTCGCTCCGGTACGGGTTTCCACCCCTTGTAGAACCACCGGTTCGGTCACCGCCGTGCGGATGCGCTCGGCGATGTCGAGGGCCGAATCGTCGTCGGCGCCTTCGCACAACACGAGGAATTCGTCACCACCATGCCGAGCCACCACGTCACCGGGACGGGTTGCATTCACGATCCGGCGGCCGATCGCGGTGATCAGGACGTCGCCACTTTCGTGTCCGAGGGTGTCGTTGACGTTCTTGAGTTGATCGATGTCGACGTAGAGAACCGCGATCGAGGTGCGTCGCACACGACCCCGATCGATGGCGTCGGCGAGACGACGCAGGAACAACGACCGATTGGGGAGACCGGTGAGGGGATCGTGCGTCGCTTGGTGCACGAGTTCGGCTTGAAGTCGGCTCGATGTCGAGATGTCGCGACAGGCCGCGGTGAATCCGTCGATGGAACCGTCGTCGCGACGACGAGTCACCACATCGACATCGAGCGTCAGGTGTCGCCCATCGGAGCGGCGGACGCCGACCTCGCCGCGCCAGACCGCATCGGAATCGAGTATCGAACGCGGGACCTGATCGTGGATCGCCAGCGCGAGGTTGCGAAGAGCGGATTCGCCGACCGAAGCCGACGCGGGATCGAGGCCGACGAGCGCGAACGCGCTCGGATTGGCGAACACCACCATCGAGTCCGCGTCGACGGCGAGGAACGCATCCGACATCCGCGCGATGTGCCGGTCGCGGTGGTCGTCGGGTTCGGCGACCGCGGCCCGGAGGACCACGCCGGAGTAGCCGGTGAGGGTTCCGTCGGGAGCGTGACGCGGCGCGATGACGAAGCGCACCCGGGCCGGGACTCCGTTGCTCTGGGTGATCGTCGCCTCGGTGTCGAACTCTCCGCCGAGTGTGATGGCTCGGGCCCACGCGACCTCGATCTCGGCGCGCGCGTCGGGTGCGGCATTCGTCCAGGGCGCCCGCCCCGATCCGATGGGGGCGCCGGCGAGGGCGAGTTGGCGGAACCTCTGGTCACCCGCGACGAGTCGACCGGACACATCGGTGTCGAAGAGACCCACGATCGAACCGGGGGACGGGGCGGGGCGCGGGTCGATGAGGGGATTGTGGCACGGAGTGGTGGCTCGAACGCGGAGGGTGGTGATCAGCGCCGAGCGACACCGGAGGCGGTGGCCCGGCCGAGGCTCACGGCCTCGATGGCTTTCACCATGTCGGCGGCCGGACTGCCGGTCGGGAGTTCGATCATCTGCCCGAGAGCGTGGAGCTCGAACGAGTACGTATGTGACGAACCTGGGGGCGGACACGGGGCACCCCAGCCGATGTTCGTCTCGATGTTCGACGGGTTGGCCGCGGCGTCGATGGCGAAGTCGTTGGCGGCTTCCACCGCACCCACGGGTACCGCGTCGAGGCTCGTGAATCCGGCATCGATGTTGGCCACCACCCAGTGGACGAAGGGCAACTCGGGTCGGCCGGCGATGGGCGCGTCGAGATCGGTCACCACCAACGCAAGGCCCACCGCGTCGGTGGGAGCACCCGACCAACGGAACGCCGGGGCCGAACCGCCGCACACGAATTCCGCGGGAAGATCGGAGCCGGAGGGCCACGGCACTTCGAGAATGAAGTCGGGGACGTCGGGGGATGCGGAGTCGAAAGCGACCGATTGAGTCGGTGGCTCGGTGACCGGAATGATCGTTTGGTTCTGATCGGACCGGGGCTCGCGCATCTCCCGACCGTCGTGCGAGCACGCCCCCACCAGGAACACGAGAATCGCCATCATCGTCACCGATGCGGAGGCCGAGCGAAGTTTGCGTGGTGATCCGGTCGTCACAGCCGACACGCTAGGCGCAGCGGTGAGCCCGCGTGTGTCGCCAAGTAGCGTTGAGTCCATGCGCACCGATTCCGACGGCACACAATTGTGCGTCCTGACGGTGCACGCGCATCCTGACGACGAAGCCTCCAAGGGTGCGCCCACGCTGGCCGCGTACCACGACCACGGTGTGAAGACGGTTCTGGTCTGCTGCACCGGGGGCGAGGAAGGCGATCTGCAGAACCCGTCCCTGCGCGAAGCGGGTCAGCCTTTCCACGGACTCACGCCCGACGAGGAACGGACCCTCATGGCTCGCGTACGTCCGATCGAACTCGACCGTTCGGCGCGCATCATCGGATTCGACGAAGTCGTCATGCTCGGTTACCGAGATTCGGGCATGCTCGATTCACCGGCCAACGAACATCCCGAGTGTTTTCACCAAGCCGATGTCGACGAGGCCGTCGGTCGACTGGTGGCGGTCATTCGCCGCACCAAGCCCCACGTACTCGTCACGTACAACGACGATCAACGTGGCTATCCGCATCCGGATCATGTGAAGGTTCACGACATCTCGGTCGTGGCCTTCGCGCGAGCCGGTGACCCCACGTGGTATCCGTGGGCCGGACCGGTGTGGCAACCGCTCAAGATGTATTACACGGTGTGGTCGAAGACACGACTCCTGGCCGTGCATCACGCGATGCTCGCCAAACTCGGTAAGTCGCCGTACGACGAGAAGTGGTTGGCTCGTCCGAGCAACGACGATCGCATCACGACACGGCTGCACGTGGCGTCGCACATGTCGGCTCGCTCGGGCGCGCTACGTGCGCACGCGACCCAGGTCGATCCGTCCGAACCTTGGTGGTTCGGCCTCGACGACGACGAGTTGTCGACGGTCTACCCGTGGGAGGACTGGGTTCTCGCGCGTTCGGCGGTCGGTGCGCCGGCCGAGAGCGACGTGGAGACCTGTTTGTTCGCCGGTGTTGCCGACGTACTCCGATTGCCACCGGGGGTCGAGGCCCCGGCCCGGCTGAGTGATCCGAGCCTGGCGGAGTCGTCGTGACGATTCAGTACCGCGTGGTGATGGCCAAGAACGACGAACGAGTCGAGGGGCCCGACGACGCCGACGTGGTCGTCACGGTGTCGAAGGGCGATGCCGCACTCGATCCGTCGGAGGCCTTCATGCTCGGCAAGTTGAAGTCGACCGGACCGACCGGGCCTTTGTTCGACGCGTTGTCGTCGGGGGAAGCGGCTCGGGTGATCCGAGCGTTACTTGAACGCTCAGCGTGAGTTCTCGCGCATGACGTTGCGCAGATGTCGGTAACCGATCAACACGACACCGAGTTCGTCGAGCATCGTGCGCAAGGCCGGATCACGGGTGACGAGTTCGAGATCGTCGATCCATCCCTGAGCCGATTCGCCCGCCAGCGCGCGAACCTCGGCGGTGTCGATCGCCGGCTGAACGTGGATCTCGGTCACTCCGGGACGCAGGTTTCGTAACGAGTCGAGGACGCGGTCGCGGCTTCCGGCCTTCCAGTCGTGGTCGAAGTGATCGGGGAAGACCACGCCTTCCTCGGCGGCCAGACGGCGGAACGGGAAACCGGCACGCTCTTCGTCGATCGTCGAGGGCAGGCGGATCGGAAGTCGGAACTCGACCGCGAGGTCGAGATAGACGTCGAAGAACTCGGGTCGCAAGGTGATGGCCGAGAGATGCGGGGCGAGGTGGCTCACGTCGAAGCCCCACAGGATCGCCCGTTCGATCTGGGCGCGGCACTCGCGCAGGACTTCGGCGGGATCGGCGTGTTCCCACAGATCGTCGATCTCGCGCGGGAATCCACCATCGCCCGAGAGCAAGGAGGGGGCATGGGTGATCGGACCCCAGCGATAGAGCGGATGCTCGGCGTTGAGAGTCAGGTGAACCCCGATGTCCTCACCCGAATACATCATGGCGGCATGACGCGACCACGGGGCCGGGACCATGATCGATGCACACGTGGCGACACCTTCGCGAAGGGCCGAGTAGACGCCGATGTTCGCGGCGTGGCACGAACCGAGATCGTCGCACGACAGGATCACCAGTTTCATGTCGGCGTCGTAGCCGAGGCGTTCGGCGAGTTCGGTCACGAGGTCACGCTACCCGTGGGGTCCGTGAAGCAGGAGGCCCACATGCCGAGGCCTGCTTCGCGGGCGTCCGCCTCGACGGCCGCGAAACGGGTGGCGAGTCGATCGTTCGGGCCGATCGCGAGCTTCGAAGCGAAACCCTCGGCGAGCAGTGTCTCGTTGACGAACAAGCCGTCGGAGGTCCGGTACACGTAACCGAGCAGACGCCCGTAGTCGTCGCGGGGCTCGGTGTCGCGGTGCACCATGATCGGTGTTCCGGGCGGCAGGAGTTCGGCCGTGCGGGCCGATGCCTCGGGGCCGAAGCACTCGATGGGGGAGCCGGGCTTCTTGGTTTCGGGGGTGTCGACACCGATGAATCGGACCCGCTCGTCGACCGCATGACCATCCACGACGAAGCGAGCGTCGATGGTGTCGCCGTCGACGACCCGCTCGACGATCGCATTCGCTCCGTCAGGAAGGTCGAACGCATCGCTGCACGCCGTGCACGACAGAACGACGAGGGCAACGCGGCAGGGAACGGCGAAACGATCGATCAGTGGGCGCACCCGACCATGTGGGCTGGTGCGTCGCGTCGACGGCCGGATCAGATGCGTTCGATGAGAGTGCCGGTGCCCAGACCGCCACCGCAACACATCGACACGATGCCGTAACGGCCACCCGTGCGCTCGAGTTCGTAGAGCGCCTTGGTCATGAGGATCACGCCCGTGCCGCCGAGCGGATGGCCGAGGGCGACGGCTCCACCGTTCGGGTTGGTCTTGTCGAGGTCGGCACCGACGGCCTTGGCCCAAGCGAGAACGACCGAAGCGAAGGCTTCGTTGATCTCGAACGTGTCGATCTGGTCGATCGTGAGGTTGTTGCGCTCGAGGAGTCGCTCGGTCGCATCGATGGGACCGGTGAGCATGAGCACCGGATCCACGCCCACGAGACAACTGTCGACCACGCGGGCCCGCGGCTTGAGGCCGAGCTGCTTGGCCTTCTCCTCGGTCATCATGAGTACGGCGGCGGCACCGTCGGAGATCTGCGAGGAGTTACCGGCGGTGTGCACTCCGTTCTCGCGAGCGACGGGCTTCAGGGTGGCCAATTTCTCGAGAGTGGTCTCGCGGATTCCTTCGTCGCGCGACACGCGATGCGTGGTCCCGGTGGGCTTGCCTTCTTCGTCGAGATCGGGGGCGTCGACTTCGATGAACTGACCGTCGAAGCGACCCTCGGCCCAGGCGCGAGCGGCGCGGTTCTGCGATTCGAGCCCGAACGCGTCTGTGTCGGCGCGGGTGATGTTCCACTGGTCGGCGATGCGCTCGGCACCTTCGAACTGCGACGTGAACTCGTACTGCTCGAAGTACGACTTGGGAACCGGCACACCGAGGCCGAGACCCTTCGACGAGTTGCTACCGATCGGAACCCGGCTCATCGATTCGACACCGCACGCCATGGCGACGTCGACCACACCAGAAGCGACGAGAGATGCGGCGAGACCGGTGGCCTGCTGACTCGAACCGCACTGAGTGTCGACCGTGGTGCAGGCCGTGGTGAGCGGAAGACCGGCCGAGAGCCACGCCGTACGGGTGATGTTGAAACTCTGTGCGCCGACCTGGCTCACGTTGCCACCGACGACTTGCTCGATCAACGCCGGATCGATGCCCGTGCGACGCACGACTTCTTTCTGGACCAAGCCGAGCAGTTCGGCCGGGTGCAGAGTGGACAGGCCACCGTTCTTGCGACCGACCGGGGTGCGGACGGCTTCGACGATCACGACATTGCGAGCGGAATTCGACATGGCGGCCATGCTACGCCCACGTGGTTCTGGTGAGGTTTTTCGACCCCGGGGGTCGAAAAACCTCACCAGAACACCGGTGGTGGGCGCTCGGGTCGGTGCGGTCATACTTGCCGGATGGGATCATCGAGAGGTTCGTCGTCCGGCCCGTTCGCCGACGGCATCATCAGTCGGCCGAGTCGTTTCGAGCCGGCCATGGCCCCCGCCCCCGACGCCGTCGCGCATCGCTACATCCACGTCGTCGAATCGCGCGTGTGGGT
>Ga0129333_10000215_pt1 | contig 41778 bp, 38 predicted proteins | sample CPB6_08_DNA_FD_94474 | JGI IMG/M metagenome (GOLD analysis project Ga0129333, IMG submission 94474) | Freshwater to marine salinity gradient microbial communities from Chesapeake Bay, USA - CPBay_Sum_0.6_0.8_DNA | ecosystem: Environmental > Aquatic > Marine > Coastal | place: USA: Chesapeake... | reverse complement strand
CCAGGGAACTACAGGAACCCAGGGAACTACAGGAACCCAGGGAACTACAGGAACCCAGGGAACTACAGGAACCCAGGGAACTACAGGAACCCAGGGAACTACAGGAACCCAGGGTACTACAGGAACACAGGGAATCACTGGTGCTCAAGGTGCTACAGGAACCCAGGGAACCACAGGAACACAAGGAACAACAGGTGCTCAAGGAACTCAAGGTACAACAGGAACACAAGGAACACAAGGCACTCAAGGAATCACTGGACCAGTAGCAGGATCTGCGAATCAAGTTGTTTATAAGGATGGATCTAACAATCCAGCAGGTTCCGATAATTTAACTTTTAATGGAACAGAATTAGTTGCTCATACACTAACGGTTCTTAATAATACTGATATTAATGGCAATTTAAATGTTGATGGAACTATTACAATTGGTGGTACAACAGCGCAACTTAATACTCAACAACTTACGGTTTCTGATCCAGATATTGTTTTAGGTTTTGGTACAGATTTTTCCCCAACTGATATAACAGCAAGTCATGGTGGTATTGCAATTGCATCTACAGAAGGCACTCCACTTGTAAGTCTTGCAATCGGTGGAGAAACCAACCCAGACACATATAAGAAAATTATGTGGTTTAGGGGTGGTGATATTGGTGCAGGTATTACTGATGCTTGGTTGTTTAATTATGGTGTTGGTATTGGAAGTACTCAAGTTCCAAATGGTGTGGTTCTTGCTGTCGGGGGTGCGATGGCCCTAGATGGTGGTCTTTATGATCTTTATAACAATGTAGGTACTGCAGGTTCAGTGTTAGTTTCAACTGGATCAGGTATTTCTTGGACAACACCCTTTGCTGCTGGACTTCAAGGAACACAAGGCACCACAGGGACACAGGGAACCACGGGTGCTCAAGGAATTCAAGGTACTACAGGCACTCAAGGTACTACAGGAACTCAAGGCACCACAGGGACACAGGGAACCACGGGTGCTCAAGGAATTCAAGGTACTACAGGCACTCAAGGTACTACAGGCACTCAAGGTACTACAGGAACTCAAGGCATTCAGGGTATTCAAGGCACTGTAAATGGTGTCACAAAAGACTATACATCATTCACAGCCACAGCAAGTCAAACATCATTTAGTGTCACATATACCATTGGATTTGTAGAGGTTTATATAAATGGAATTCACTTAGTCAGTTCACAATATACTGCCACAGACGGAACTTCTGTTGTACTATCAACTCCTTGTTTTGGGGGAGAAGAAGTTGAAATAATTTCACTATTATATTCTGCAGGTCCTATTCAGGGAGCACAAGGTACAATAGGAATTCAAGGAACAACAGGTGCTCAAGGTGCTACAGGAACTCAGGGAACTACTGGTACTCAAGGAACCATCGGCACTCAAGGAACTACAGGTGCTCAAGGTGCTACAGGAACCCAGGGAACTACGGGTACTCAAGGTACTACAGGTACTCAAGGAACCATCGGTACTCAAGGAATTACTGGTGCTCAAGGAACTACAGGTGCTCAAGGTGCTACAGGAACCCAGGGAACTACGGGTACTCAAGGTACTACAGGAACTCAAGGTACAACAGGAACCCAGGGTGCTACAGGAACACAAGGTATCCAAGGTATTACTGGTGCAGGTACTCAAGGTACGACAGGAACTCAAGGTACTACAGGTGCTCAAGGTATTCAGGGAAGTAGTGCTGCAGGAGTTTTTGACATTGATAACATTACTAACATATACTCATGTACAATTACTTCATTACCATCAAGAACTACAGGACAAGATAATTTCTTTGTCGGAGTCAATGCAGGGAACCCAATTACTTCTGGAAGTTTTAATAACTTCTTAGGTCAGTGTACAGGTTCTTTTAATACATCTGGAAGTTTTAATAACTTCCTCGGACGATGCGCTGGATTTTGCAATACTACTGCATGTCACAATAATTTCTTTGGTAGTTTTGCCGGATTAGTTAATACTACTGGTTCAAATAACACCTTCATTGGTTGTAATGCAGGATCTTGCAATACAACTGGAAGTGATAACACTGCAATCGGATTTGATGCAGGCGGGGCATTTGGTGCAAAAGGTAGAACGAGTCCATTAACAGGTTGCAATAACAATTTCTTTGGTCGTTGTGCAGGTGCATTAACCACTATCGGAAGTTTTAACAATTTTCTTGGTGCTTATGCTGGATGTTGCAACACCTCTGGAGGTTGCAACAACTTCTTTGGAAATGCTGCGGGACGTTGCAACACTACCGGTAATTATAATAACTTTTTTGGACTATGTGCAGGTCGCTATAATACCACTGGTCTAGATAATACCTTTATAGGTCGTACTGCTGGACGTGGTAGAAGTGGATTCAGTGTCACTGGAGACAGCAACTTCTTCGCTGGAGTTGGTGCTGGTTTAAGTGCAACCACAGCAAGACAAAACGTTGCTATAGGACACAGCACTCTTCATCGCAATGAAACCGGTAATCATAACGTAGCAATTGGTGCAAGTGCTGGGTTTAGTAATTTAACTGGCGAATTTAATAACTTCTTAGGTCAGTATGCTGGATATTGCAACACCTCTGGAGGTTGCAATAACTTTTTTGGTAGATATGCAGGTTATAATAGTTCTACCGGATATTGGAATAATTTCTTAGGACCTTTTGCTGGATGGTGCCATACTGTCGGATGTAATAATAATTTCTTTGGTCTTTGTGCAGGTTATGGTGGAGTTGGTGGGAACACAGGTAGTTCCAATAATTTCTTTGGTGCTCGTTCAGGATTTTCCAACACCACTGGAACTAATAATAACTTCTTTGGTTGCAACGCTGGATGCACAAATACAACTGGATCAAATAATATTGCAATAGGTAATAATGTTCGACTTCCATTCTCTGATGGAGATAATCAATTAGCAATTGGTGTTGGTGCTTCTACATGGGTAAATGGCAATAGTGCATTTAATGTTGGTATTGGTACAACAAATCCAACAGATAAATTAGACATAGTTGGAGGTAACTTAAGACTTCGTTCAGGTCTTAAGGATTTTTATGGTAATGTTGGTGCTGCAGGGTCAGTTTTAGTTTCAACTGGTGCTGGAGTTTCTTGGGCTCCATCTGCAGGAGCTGGTGCTCAAGGTATCCAAGGTATTCAAGGTATAACAGGAACCCAGGGAACAACAGGAACCCAGGGAACTACTGGCACTCAGGGAACCACAGGAACACAAGGAACAATAGGTGCTCAAGGTGCTACAGGAACACAAGGAACAATAGGTGCTCAAGGTGCTACAGGAACCCAGGGAACTACTGGCACTCAGGGAACCACAGGAACACAAGGAACAATAGGTGCTCAAGGTGCTACAGGAACCCAGGGAACCACAGGTGCTCAAGGTGCTACAGGAACCCAGGGAACAACAGGTGCTCAAGGTGCTACAGGAACCCAGGGAACCACAGGAACACAAGGAACTATCGGTACTCAGGGAACCACAGGAACACAAGGTACTACAGGTGCTCAAGGAACAACAGGTTCTCAAGGAATTCAAGGTACTACGGGCAATCTTGGAGGAGTTCCTTATACATTTAGTACAACAACCACAGACGCTGACCCTGGAAATGGTATTATAAGATATAATAATTCAACTATTGGTTCAGTAACATTCATTTATATTGATAATAATGATTCAAACTCCAATCCACAAACAACTTGGTATGATACTTGGGATGATTCTACTTCATCAACAAAAGGATATTTAACAATTCAAGGAAGTGCTTTTGGAAGTACAGTTGTAAATGTTTGGAGAATTACTGGCACTGTAACTGTCGGTTCAGGATATTATAAAATTCCTGTTGCACATTTATCAGGTTCTTTAGCTGCTGATGGTGCAACATTATCTGTTAATTTCTCAAGAACTGGTGATTTAGGAACACAAGGAACAACAGGAACCCAGGGAACTACTGGTACTCAAGGAACAACAGGAACACAAGGAACTACTGGTACTCAAGGTACAACAGGAACTCAAGGTGCTACAGGAACTCAGGGAACAACAGGTGCTCAGGGTGCTACAGGAACTCAAGGAACTACAGGTACTCAGGGAACTACAGGTACTCAGGGAACTACAGGTACTCAGGGAACTACAGGTACTCAAGGAATTCAAGGTATTACTGGTGCAGGAACACAAGGCACAACAGGAACTCAAGGTACAACAGGAACTCAAGGTACTACAGGTGCTCAAGGTATTCAGGGAAGTAGTGCTGCAGGAGTTTTTGACGTAGATAATACTACAAATTTATATTCCTGCACACTTACTACAGTACCAATTAGAACCACAGGTGAATCTAACTTCTTTGTTGGTGTTGGTGTTGGCAAATCAGTTACTTCAGGAAGTTATAATGTTGGTATAGGAACAAGTGCTGGTGCTTTTCTTACTACTGGTTTAGATAACACCTTTATAGGTCGTTGTGCTGGACGTGGTAGAAATGGATTTAATGTCACTGGAAACAGTAACTTCTTTGCTGGAGTTGGAGCTGGATATAGTGCAACCACAGCAAGACAGAATGTTGCTATAGGTAGGAGTGCTCTTCATCGTAATGAAACTGGTAATGATAACGTAGCAATTGGTGATAGTGCAGGATTTAATAATCGTTCAGGAGGTTATAATAACTTCTTTGGAAGTTATGCTGGTTATTGTAATACGAGTGGATGTTTTAATAATTTCTTCGGAAGATTGGCAGGACAGTATAATACCGCCGGATTCTGTAATAACTTCTTTGGGTTAAGTGCAGGGCGATATAACACTACAGGATGCAATAATAACTTCTTTGGTACTTCTGCTGGAAATAAAAACACTACAGGAGAATCCAATAACTTTCTTGGTTGTCTTGCGGGACGATATAATACTATAGGTAGTAATAATAATTTCTTTGGTGAACGTGCAGGGTGTTATAATACCATAGGAGGTAATAATAACTTCTTTGGTCGTCTGGCTGGACAAGGGCAATTCAACAGTAGTGGATCTAACAATAACTTCTTTGGTTATTTTGCAGGACTATGTATTTCCACTGGATGTTATAATAATTTCTTTGGTAGATATACAGGACTACAAAATACTACAGGGCGTGATAATAATTTCCTTGGTAGATGTGCAGGACGTTGCAACACTACTGGTTTAGATAATACCTTCATCGGTCGTAGTGCAGGACAAGGTAGATTTGGATTTTGCGTCACTGGAGACAGTAACTTCTTTGCGGGAGTTGGAGCTGGTTATAGTGCTACTACAGCAAGACAAAACGTTGCTATAGGTCATAGTACCCTTCATAGAAATGAAACTGGAAATCATAATGTAGCAATCGGTGCAAGTGCTGGATTTAGCAATCTTTCTGGATCTAATAATAACTTCTTTGGTAGATGTGCTGGATATTATAATACCACTGGAGCTTGTAATAATTTCTTTGGTCCATATGCTGGTCGTGGTGCTGTTGCAGGAAATACGGGTGCCAATAATAACTTCATAGGTGCTTTTGCAGGATTTTCAAATACATCTGGATCTTGCAATAATTTCTTTGGTTGTCTTGCGGGAGCAAACAACATCTCTGGATGTTGGAATAACTTTTTAGGTTTTCTTGCAGGACGTTGTAACACCACTGGATGCTATAATAATTTCTTTGGCTTTTGTGCAGGACATTGCAATACCACAGCAAATTCTAACAACTTTGTAGGCTTATGTGCGGGAAGATATAATACTACAGGATGCAATAATAACTTTTTTGGACCTAACGCAGGACATGGTTCTTTTGCGATTGGTGCATCAATTACTGGTACGGATAATAATTTCTTTGGTTCTGGCACTGGTTTTCAAATTACATCCGCATCTCACAATAATTTCTTTGGGTTTCAGGTTGGTACAGGTGGTCCTGCATTTTTAGGATGTTGCATAACAGGTTGTCACAATAACTTCTTTGGTTGTTATGCTGGTCGATATAACATTTCAGGTTCTTTTAATAATTTTTTAGGCACCAAGAGTGGTCTTTGCAATACATCTGGATGTCATAATAATTTCTTTGGTCGTGATGCGGGAAGATATAATACTACAGGATGCCATAATTTCTTTGGCGGATATTTCGCTGGACTTTCTAATACTTCCGGATGTCATAATAACATCCTTGGGCAATGTGCAGGAGTAAATCTTCTAACGGGAGGTGGTAATAATTTCTTTGGCCAATGTGCTGGCCATGGTGGCATTACCGGATTAACCGGATTTAGTAATAACTTTATGGGATTTAGTACTGGTAAGTGTACAACCAGTGGTGGTGGTAATAACTTTTTTGGTAGTAATAGTGGGTTTAATAACACCACTGGAAATGGAAATAATTTCTTAGGAACATGTGCAGGTTATCAAAATACTACAGGAAATTATAACAACTTCTTTGGAACATTTTCTGGATTTTCTAATAGTAGTGGGTCTTATAACAATTTCTTTGGTTATAATGTTGAACGTTGCAATACAACTGGTATTCACAACGTATCAATCGGTGCTAGCAGTGGTTATTCCAATACTACAGGATCTTATAATAATTTCTTCGGAAATTGTGCAGCATATAATAATACCACCGGATGTAACAATAACTTCTTTGGGCCATTTGCAGGACGTTACCACACCACTGGTCTAGATAATACTTTTATTGGTCGTTGTGCAGGACACGGTAGAAGTGGATTTTGCGTCACTGGAGACAGCAACTTCTTTGCAGGAGTTGGAGCTGGTTATAGTGCAACCACAGCAAGGCAAAATGTTGCTATAGGACATAGTGCTCTTCATAGAAATACTACAGGTAATCATAACGTAGCAATCGGTGCGAGTGCTGGATTTGGTAATCTTTCCGGATGTTATAATAACTTCTTTGGAAGATATTCCGGACTTTCCAACACCACTGGATCTTGCAATAATTTCTTTGGTTCAAATGCTGGTCGTTCTAATACTACTGGTGTTGACAATATCTTTTTGGGAAATTGTGCCGGATGTTCAAACAGCACAGGTTCTAATAATATTGCAATTGGTAGAAGCACTGGTGTTTCTGCTGCTACTGGTCTTGTTGCCCTCACAACAAACTCTAATATTATTGCAATTGGTAACACTGCACATACTAATGCATTTATTAAAATTGCATGGACAGTTACATCTGACGAAAGGGATAAGACTTGCTTTGCCCCAGTTCCTCATGGAAGAGATTTCTTGAGAAATGTAAATCCAATTAAATACAATTGGAAAAATAGAGGAACTAATGAGGTTACAGAAGAAAGACCAAGATATGGATTTAGTGCTCAAAACATTCTAAGTTTAGAAGGTGATAATCCAATTCTTGTAGATAATCACGATTCCGAATATTTAAAACTTCGTGAAACTATGCTCCTCCCAATTCTTGTCAATGCAATTAAAGAACTTGACAATGAAAATCAAGAATTAAAAAATATGAATGCTAAATTAATAACTAGATTAGAAGCTCTTGAAAATAGAGTTGGAATTAGTAGTGGTGGATAACTATGATTATATCAGCCATTCATAAATAAAAAATATAAAAGAAACTCAAAATGTCTAAGAGTAGAGATATATCTCAATTTTCAAATTTCGTTATCGTAGATAACAATAATGGAAATATTGGAATCGCTACAACTGCAACTCCTTTCGTAGGTATTGGAACCACAAATCCCTCTCATAAGCTTCATGTTGTTGGTGACGCAAGAATCACTGGAATCTTAACAGTCGGTAATTCTTCTATTACGATTGATGGTGATGCAAATATCATTAATGTTGGAACTGGAATAACAATCGATGGAAATTTGGGAATTATAAGTGCTACTTCAATTTATACTTCGGCAAGTGTAGGATCAAGTGACACTGGTGTGAGAAAAATAACTACATCAACATCAGACCCAACAGGTGGATCTGATGGTGACATTTGGATTAAATATACTGCATAAGGAGGAGAAATAATAAATGGCAACTTACTATCTTGACTACGAAGGTGGAAATGATGCAAACGATGGATTAAGTTTTGCAAACCGTTGGAAGACTATGACTTCTGGTGCAACGGCAGCAAGAATTGCACCAGGAGATACAATTCGTATTATGGGTTCACCAGACCCAACATCTTTAGGTATTGGCGCAACATGGACTGGTGAAAAAATGAGAAGTACAGGTACAATTTCGGCTGCAACAAATGCTACTCCAATTGTTTGTACTTTATCAGGACATGGTTATACAACTGGCGATACTGTTGTAATTTCTGGCGCTGCTGGAAACACTGCAGCAAATGGTGTATGGGAAGTCAGTGTTGTAAATGCATCATCATTTCAGTTAGTGGGTTCAACGGGAAATGGAGTTTATTCTTCTGGTGGAACAATTCGTAAAATTAATAATCGTGTTGTAAGACTAGATAGTACTCTTACACAAAACATTGCATCAGTCGGTGTAGGAAGCACGGGAAGTTTGAGAGACCTGTGGATTCGTAATGATGCAGTAAATATCAGTACAGCAAGAAATACAACGCAAACCAAAGAACATTATTTCTCAGACCAAATTGCAATCGGTGCTGGATATGTAACAGGAACTGCAGCATATTATACTCTTCCAACCACACTTGATTTATCTGGATATGAGCAAGTATCGTTTTGGATTTACCAAAGTGCTGGAACAATAGGTGCTGCTGGTGCCTGTTCTTTGGTCTTGTGCTCTGATACTGTCGGTGCCGTTGAAGTGAATACTATTAATATTCCACAACTTGGAAGAACTGCATACTGGCATCCTATTACAGTCAATGTTGGTGCAGCACTGAGTTCTTCTGTGAGTTCCATTGCATTTAAAGTGAATACAGATAATGGAGCACAGACATTTTCATTAAGTAATATTATCGCTTGTAAGGCAGCATCAAGTCCTGATAGTTTAACACTCACAAGTTTGGTTGGTAAAGGAACTACAGGTGAAACTTGGTATGGTATTCAAAGTATCAATGGAACTCGTGTAATACTTGATGACCGAGTAAATAGTCTTCCATCTGATACTATTGCTGGTTATTTTCCAATGACTGGTATTGGTATCACTGAAAATGTGACGACTTACAAAAGAGAAACAATCAAAACTGTTTATGCAACTTCAGTATCTACACTAGTTCAAACATTTACTGATAATGGAACTGAAGGAAACTTAATTCGTTATGAGGGTGGATGGGACAGAACAGATATGAGCACTCAAACTTTGGAAACTTGGTTTGATGGTTCAAATGGAAATGGATATGGAATTTATAACTCAGGTCGAGACTATGTAAGTTTAAATCGTGTTGCCGCAGTTAGGTATTATGATAATTTTCATTTTGCTGGGTCGATTTTAGGGATGGAAATACCTTATATTCCAGCAACGAATAATTCTACAAATAATGGCATTTTCTTTAACTCTGTAACACATACTGCCGGTATTCAGACCAGTATTGGTATTACGACTATTGGTGCATGTAATAATAATTACGCTTATGGACTATATTACAATGGATCCTCAAGAACTTATATTGATAATGTAAAAATTTATAATGGAGGCAATGGAACATATTCATTATATGCTGTTTCTTCTTCTTATGAAAATGATATTAATAACTTAGAAATATTCAATGGTTCAAATTCCAGTTATTGTTTGATTTTTTCTGCCGTATCAAATTTTAAAATAAATTATGCAAATGTTCAAAATAATACTGCTTTTATTTATTTCGTAAACGCAAGAAAAAATACAGTTGGTATTTTAACATCTGTAAATAACTCATCTTATGGAATATTTTTTGAGTCTGGTTCTAACAACAACTACATTAATGGCGGAAGAACTTCTGGTCATTCAATAGTAGGAGTCCAATATGGATCGCCAACCACTGATTCTAATTATTTTAAAAACTTTACAATTAATGAATCAACAGAGTTTTCTGCTTTTACTAATGGTGTAAATGCAAGACTTTATTCTCAAAATCATGATAATACCACAGACAACCATGTAATATTTACAGACCTTGGAAAAATCAGTTCAGAAACTACCGTAAGAAATACTGCATCAGGTCTTGCATGGAAACTTCAACCAACTAGTACTTCTAGAGACCAATATTATCCTCTTGATTTTTCTCTTGCAAAAGTTGCCGTTAATGCAAATGCTTTGGTTTCCGTTGCTTGCTCAATGAGAAGAACCAATACTGGTCTTGCAATGCAGTTGGTTGTTCCTGGTACTGCTACACCAGGAGCACCATCAAATACATCTCCACTTGCTGGTATTCCTGCTGCTGGTGTAATTGGTTCAATGACTGCAGCAGCAAACACTTGGGAACAAGTATCACTATCATTTACACCAACTGAAAGTGGTGTTGTTGAAATCTTTGCTTATGCTTATGGTGGTACAAATCATACTGGTTATGTTGACGATTTAACCATTAGTCAGGCATAAAGTTATGTACGAAATTATTACACTAGAACAAGAACTTTCTGGTTTTTATTATGCACGAGTGAAAGTTTCTGATGCTGAAAGTATTTTTCTTAAGTTTCAAGAAGAACCATCACAACAACAAGTTGATGAAGAAGTTCAAAAGTATTTGGAGAACTTAAATGGCATTACCGAATAGAGATAATTTAGATTCTCTTGATGTCGTTTATCTTGGACAACCTTTTGTTCAGGTCGAAGCAAAAAGTTTAAGTTCTCAAAACCTTGATATTGTTTATCTTGCACAACCTTTTGTTGGTGCTCCTGCAGATGCCGTTTTAGTCTCTTCAAATGTTTACGTTAATGTAAATGGAACTTGGAAACAAGCATCTCAAGTTTATGTGAATGTAAACGGGGTTTGGAAAGATGTTATTGATGATAAATTATATGTAAAAGTTGATACCTTATGGAAATCATAATATAACCAAATATTCATATGAAAACCTTCAAACAATTTCAAGAAGATTGGACGAATAAATATAAAAAGAGTATTGATTGCTCAAACCCAAAAGGTTTTTCTCAACGTGCTCATTGTGCGGGAAGAAAAAAAAGAGCAAAAGGTGAAAAGACTAAATCCAAATCAGTTGAATGAAAACTCCAAAGTTCACACATAAAACACCACATCTAAAAGGGAAAAAACATCAGTTAGATCCCAATTTAGATTTAAAGCAACTTGTTCACCATTCCGCAATTGAATTTGTGGATCGTGATGCTGATGGTGATGTTGATGTTTTTGACAATCCAAAAAGAAACACCCCCGATGAAAATCCAAAAGATATTAACGTCGGTGCAGGTTCAAAAAAATTAATTGCAAAACAAAAAGGTGAATTAAAGCATACCAAAAGAGGTATGGCTTATGAAGAATCTAAAAAGTGTAAATCTGGATATTATTATTGTTTTACTAATAAAGAGTGTAAACCAATACCCGATGGATTTAAAGTTGATCCTGCAGGAATGCTTGTAAAAGAAACTGGAGCGTCAATAGAAGAGGAGGGTCTTCGTGATTGGTTTGGCAAGTCTAAATCAAAAGATGGAAAATCTGGTTGGGTCAACGTTGTAACTGGTGGAACATGTGCAAGTGATGAGCCTGGAGAGGGAACACCAAAATGCGTTTCTTCTGCCAAAAGAGCAAGCATGACTCCAGCGGAAAGACGTGCTGCAGCAAGAAGAAAAAAAGCAGCAGACCCTGGACAGCAACAAAAAACTGGCGCTGCAAAACCAACTTATGTTCCCACTGACTCACCTAGAAAGAAAATGAAAGAAGAAAGAGACCATGAATACTCCATGGCACGTTCAGAACTCTCAACTATTGTAAACGCTGCTAAAAGACTTCAGAAAAAAATGGCAAAAGGTGAGGGAAACGTAGAGGCATGGGTTCAATCAAAAATTACTAAAGCTGCAGATTATCTAGATAGTGCGGCGGATTATGTAGATAGTGGAGAAATGAATAAAGAAGAGGTGGAATTAGTTGAAGTAAAGGACAAACCAAGTAAAAGTAGTGGTAAAAAAGATGCTTGTTATCATAAAGTAAAATCGAGATATGATGTTTGGCCAAGTGCATATGCATCTGGAGCATTAGTCAAATGTCGTAAAGTTGGTGCAGATAACTGGGGAAATAAGTCGGAAGGATTCAGTCCGGTGGAAATCAAAGTTATGGAAGAATTGGGTTTAATTACATTAAATGAAAAAGGTCAAAAGTGTTGGCCTGGTTATGAGAAGAAAGGAACTCAAAATTTATTTGGGAAAACTTACAATCGTTGCGTAAAAAAAGAAGAAAAAGATTTGTGTAATCACACACATAAAAATGATGAGTGTCCAATTCATGGTAAAAAAGAATGTCCAGCATCAATAGATGAATCTGTAAGAATTCCATCAAAAACTGGAAATATTATGTTAGTTTCATTGAATTGGAGAGGCAAATATTATATGATTAAAATCTTTTTCCCACAGATTACAAAACCTAGTAGGAGTGACGTTCAAGACCAAATTGAAAAGATTTATCCTGGAGCAAAAGTTCAATCATATCAAGTTTCAGATATTAAACCAGGTGAACAATTTTTACAAACAAATGAATATGCTGGCGGTAGCGCAGCAAGTTTAGGCCCATCAAAAAAATATGTAAAACCATATGGAGAAGAAGTTGAATATGAAAAAATTGGGGAGGATTGGCAATCAGTAAATCGTAAAGATAAAACTGATGGATTAAGCCAGAAAGCAGTAAATGCTTATCGTAGAGAGAATCCAGGTTCTAAACTACAAACTGCTGTCACTGAAAAGAATCCTACAGGAAAAAGAGCATCCCGCCGCAAGTCTTTTTGCCGACGTATGAAAGGAATGAAATCCAAATTGACTTCAGCAGAAACTGCAAGGGATCCAGATTCAAGAATAAACAAAGCCCTTCGTCGTTGGAACTGTAACTAAAATGAAATCATTCAAACAATTCCTATCAGAAAGCGTTAATATTGCCGGTGACTTTAATGGAAATCTTTATATTGGAGGTTCTGAAATGCAATCAGAACCAGTTGGTGAATCTTTTTTTGCAGATGTAGTTTGGGAAGGAAAAATGTATCGCTTGGAAGTGGAGGGTTCTTTGATGAACAAAAATGCTTTAGCTGAACAACTTCAAGATGAGTATCCTGGTGCAATTGTTCATAACATTTATCCTGCACAATCTCAGAGTTCTTTAAAAATTAAAAGTTCGCAGAGGTATCAACCAGAAAAACTATCTTGGACTGATTAATTATGGCTCAATGGAATAAAAATACACAAGACTATCTAGATCAAGAGAGAAGTCTCTTTGAGGTTTTTAATATTGCAGATCACTGGGGAAACCAGACGGACTGGAGACCTCAGTTTTCTAATAACAACAGACTTAAAGTTGCCCCATTCCAAACAGTCTTCTTTAACACCTTCCAGTATGGAAAGGAGACTGATGTATGGGATGAAAGAATAGTTGGAGTAGGAACTGCAAACTGGAATCAGTATTCTAGTAATGTTGTAATGCAAGTTGGTTCTACTGCAGAGAGTAAAGTTATTCGTCAAACCAAACAGGTGATGAGATACATTCCCGGTAGACCAGCAACCCTTGCATTTGCCATTCGTTTAGAAGCACCACAAGTAGGAATTCGTAGAAGATTTGGATTGTTTGATGACAATAATGGTGCATATTTTGAGGATGATGGTGGAACATATTCTTATGTCATTCGCAGTAGTGCATCAGGTATTACTACTGAAACAAGAGTAACCAGAGAAAACTGGAATGGTGAAAAGTTTGATGGTAATGGATATACAGGAGTGACTGCTGATGCAACAAAACAACAGATGATTTCTATCAACTATGAATGGTATGGTGCAGGTTTAGTTCAGTTTAATTGGTTGATGAAGAATGAGACTATCATATCTCATAGTTTTGATAACTCAAATACTAATTCATATGTTTGGTGTTCTACTCCATTCTTACCAATTAGACTTGAGATAGAAAATATTACTGGAGTTGCAGGAACTCATTATCTTTATCAGGGTTCTAATTCTCTGATTCAGGAAGGAGAACCAGAAAAACTTGGAACTTTGATGAGTATCTCAAATCCCATCACAGGGACAACAATGACTAATGCAAATACATTTTATCCAATTGTAAGTCTGCGTCTAAAGTCTGGTGCATTGTCTGCAGTAATGCTTTTAAGATCTCTACAAGCAGTAACCAATGATAACACCAATGTGTATTGGAGACTTTTTGAGAATGCAACACTCACTGGTGCAAACTGGACAGATCATCCCGACCCTAACTCATTTACCCAATATGATACAACTGCAACTGCATTGACTGGCGGAACAACTCTGTTAAGTGGATTTACAATTGCTGGTGGTGCATCATTAGTTGAGATTGATGACAAGGCAGCATTACAAATAGGTAGAAGTGGTATTGGAACAATCAGTGATACTTATACACTTGCTTGTGCAAGTCCCAATACTAACAAAGCAGCACTTGCGGTTCTAAACTGGATTGAACAAAGGTAATTAATTATGCCTAATGATGTATATCTTGGTAATCCTCTACTAAAAAAAGCAAATACACAAATTGAATTTACACAAGAGCAAATTGTTGAATTTGTTACATGTAAAGATGACCCAGTGTATTTTGCTAAAAACTATGTCAAAATTGTTTCTCTTGATGAGGGATTGGTTGGATTTGAACCATATCACTTTCAAGAAAGACTAATCAATAACTTTCATAAGCACAGATTTAATATCTGCAAAATGCCACGACAGACTGGTAAATCCACAACTGTTGTTGCATATTTGCTACACTATCTTATCTTCAATGATAGTGTCAATATTGGCATCTTGGCAAACAAAGCCGCAACGGCAAGAGAACTTTTAGGAAGACTAGCGACAGCGTATGAAAATTTACCCAAGTGGATGCAACAAGGCATCATTGCATGGAACAAAGGAAATATTGAATTAGAAAATGGCAGTAAGATATTGGCAGCTTCTACATCTGCAAGTGCTGTCCGAGGCATGTCGTTTAATATCCTCTTCCTCGACGAATTCGCTTTCGTTCCAAATCATATTGCAGACTCGTTCTTTGCATCTGTTTATCCTACTATTACTTCTGGTAAAAACACAAAAGTCATCATAGTTTCAACGCCACATGGTATGAATCATTTCTACCGTATGTGGCATGATGCAGAAAAAAATAAGAATGAGTATGTTCCTACAGATGTGCATTGGTCTGAGGTTCCAGGAAGAGATGAAACTTGGAAAGCACAAACCATTGCAAACACTTCTGAGCAACAATTTAAAATTGAGTTTGAATGTGAATTTCTTGGCTCTGTTGATACCCTAATTGCACCTAGCAAACTTAAAAATTTCGTCTATGAAGATCCTTTTAAGAGAAATGCAGGACTAGATGTATATGAAGATGTTAAAGAGAATCATGATTACGTTATTACTGTTGACGTTGCAAGAGGTGTGAGTGAAGACTATTCTGCTTTTGTTGTAGTTGATATTACCACATTTCCACACAAAGTTGTAGCGAAGTATCGAAATAATGAAATCAAACCGATGCTGTTTCCCAATATCATTTATGAAGTAGCAAAAAATTATAACAAAGCATATATTCTATGTGAAGTAAATGATATTGGAGACCAAGTAGCATCACTATTACATTACGATTTAGAATATCAAAATGTTTTAATGTGCTCTATGCGAGGACGTGCTGGGCAGATTGTGGGTCAAGGATTTAGTGGAAAGAAAACCCAACTTGGCGTCAAGATGTCAAAAACAGTTAAAAAGGTTGGAGCACTTAATCTCAAAACAATGATTGAAAGTGATAAGTTATTGTTTAAAGATTATGAGATTATTTCAGAACTTACAACATTTATATCAAAGCACAATTCATTTGAAGCTGAAGAAGGATGTAATGATGACTTAGCAATGTGTCTTGTTATCTATGCATGGTTAGTTGCTCAAGATTATTTTAAAGAACTTACAGATCAAGATATTCGCAAAAGACTTTATGAAGAGCAAAAAAATCAAATTGAGCAAGATATGTCACCGTTTGGGTTTATCGTTGATGGTTTAGATAATACTAGTTTTGTAGATAGTGAAGGTGATAGATGGTTCACTGATGAATATGGAGATATGGCATATATGTGGGAGTACAAATAATGGAATTAGACGATCAAATTAAATTAGGTCATCTTTTACTTGTAGATAGGACATGTAGAACTTGTGGGGAATTGAAAAATTTGGTTGACTGTTTTTATAGAACTAGAAAGAGTAGAGGTCATGTGGCATCATCATATTCTTATGAGTGCAAAGATTGCACTAAGAAGAGAATAGTTTTAAGTAGAATACAAACTGCAGTTTTTGATAGATGGGAATATCCAGATTGGTAATTGTTGTTCATGCACCGTTTCCCCTACGTAAAGTAAATTTTTAATAAATATTTTCAGATAAACTGAGACTTTAAGGAGAAAAACATGGCGACTCCTCAATTATCTCCCGGAGTTCTGACGAGAGAAGTTGATTTAACAGTAGGAAGAGCTGACAATGTTTTAGATAATATTGGTGCGATTGCTGGACCTTTCCCAATTGGACCTGTGAATGTTCCTATTGACATCACAAACGAAAGAGATCTTATTAGTGTTTTTGGAAAACCAATTTCAACAGACTCCCAATATGAGTATTGGATGTCTGCTGCATCCTACCTATCATATGGAGGAGTTCTTAAGGTTGTTAGAACTAGTGGTTCTAACTTAAGAACTGCAAATGCAGGAGTCGGAAGTGCATTAACTACTCTCCAATTAGATAGTTATGAGGATTATCAAAATAATCATCTAAATGATGCAAGTTGGGTTTATGCAGCAAAGAACCCAGGAACTTGGGCTAATAATTTAAAAGTTTGCACAATTGATGCTCTAGCAGACCAAAGAATTGGTTTCAATACGACAGATTTAGGTAATATACAAGCAACCATTGGTGCTGGAGTTACCGTTGGTTTAGCAAGTGTAACTTTACCGGGAATTGGAACCACAACAATTTTTTCGGGTTATTTAAAAGGTATTATTACTGGAGTTACAACTGATTCTACAGGTGGAAATAGTACCATTGACGTTAAGATTGTATCTAGAGTTGCCGTTGGCAGTGGAGTAGCAACAGAAACAAAAATTGATTATGCAGAAAATTCAACACTCAATTCTTTCAGTTTAACTGGAGGGGCACTTAGTTTTGTTAATGCCTCAGGCACTGTTCTTGGAACTGCGAACCCAACAACAGTAGTTGATTGGTATGGGGAGCAGACATTAAATCTCACAACATCAACAATTTATTGGAAATCAATTGCTCCTAAACCAGGAACTTCACAATATGCTGCAAATAGAAACAGCAAAAATGATGAACTGCATGTAGTTGTTGTTGATGACAGTGGTTCAATCACTGGCATTCAAGGTAATATTTTAGAGAAGCACGTTGGTTTGTCTAAGGCCCAGGATGCAGTCTCTGCAGTCAACTCGCCACAACAAATCTGGTACGATCAGTATCTTGCAGATTTCTCTCAAAATATTTTTGCTGGAGGAAATCCATCAACTGCTACCGATGCTTATCAAGGTACAACACCAAGAGCAACTGGATTTACAACTTATTCTGGCACTCCATCTGCATCGTTTACTGCAATTTCAACTTCATCTGGACTATGGGGCCAGAATGCACTGAATGTAACTTTCAGTGCAATCGGAAACAAAACATATACATTATCAGATGGTGCTGATTATGCTGCAAATGGTGGCATGGCTGCAGATCTTGCAAATCTCAATACATCATATAACTTATTTGCAAATAGAGATGAAACGCAAGTAGACTATTTAATTATGGGTCCTGGACTTGGCGCTACGGATCTTTCTCAGGCAAAGGCAAAACTCTTAATTGATATAGCCGAACTCAGAAAAGATTGTATGGCTTGCATTGGTCCTCATAGAGCCGACCTAGTTAATGTTACAAATACAACAACTCAAACAACAAATCTTATCACATACTTTAGTTCACTATCGTCTTCATCATATGCTGTCTTTGACAGTGGATATAAGTATACATACGATAGATTCAACAATGAGTTTAGATACATCCCATGTAATGCAGACATTGCAGGTCTGATGTGTAGAACTAACATAGTTGCATATCCATGGTTCTCACCAGCGGGTCAGCAAAGAGGTGTTCTAAACAATGTAGTTAAACTTGCATACAATCCATCTAAGGCACAAAGAGATCAACTTTATCCTCAGAGAGTAAATGCAATCGTAACAAAACCTGGTGTGGGAACAATCCTATTTGGTGATAAAACTGCACTTGGTTATGCATCAGCATTTGATAGAATTAATGTTCGTCGTCTATTCCTCACCATCGAGCAAGCACTCCAGAGAGCTGCTGAAGCACAACTCTTTGAGTTAAATGATGAACTCACAAGAGCAAACTTTAGAAATATTGTTGAACCATATCTGAGGGATATTGAAGCAAAACGTGGACTCTATGGATTCCTAGTTGTTTGCGATACATCAAATAATACTCCTGATGTTATTGATAATAATGAGTTTAGAGCTGATATCTTCCTGAAACCAGCGAAGTCAATTAATTACATTACCCTCACATTTGTTGCTACCAGAACTGGAATCAGTTTTGAAGAAGTAGCAGGTAGATCCTGATTCATAATCTAAATAACTAAAGGAGGACAAAAATCATGGCATCAACAAGAGAAAACAAGACGATTTCTCAGTTTAAGTCAGCACTGATTGGGGGCGGCGCTCGCCCTAATCTGTTTGAAGTAGAACTTCCATCTTTCCCCGATGGTATTTCTTGGGATTCTGACAATTTTAGATTCATGTGTAAAGCAGCTGCTCTCCCAGCACAAAATATAGCCTCAATTGATGTTCCTTTTAGAGGAAGAATCTTTAAGGTTGCGGGAGACAGAACAATTGATACCTGGACGGTCACAGTTATTAATGATGAAGGGTTCCTTCTCAGAAACGCTTTCGAACAGTGGGCAGAACTCATTGCAAGACTTGATAATAACTTGGGCGCAACAGATCCAAACGCATATATGAGAAACGCCAAAGTTTATCAACTTGGTAGAGGATCTTCAGCAAATAGCACAACCAGTGCCGGAACAGCTAACGCTGTTTTAAAGGAATATGAATTTATTGATATTTTCCCAACCAATGTTTCTCAGATTGATCTTTCTTACGATTCATCGGATACCATTGAAGAGTTTACTGTTGAATTCCAGGTACAATCTTTCTCTTTAACTGGAGCTGGTGGGGTAAACGGTTAATAAATAGTCTAAAGAACAATTTTAAAATAAATTATGGCAAAATTATTTGGGTTCTCTATAGAGGACACTGAACCACCCTCACCTAATGCAGTCTCCCCCGTCCCACCTAATGATGAGGACGGGGTTGACCATTATATGAGTAGTGGTTTTTTTGGTTCATATGTAGATATAGAGGGTGTATATAGAACAGAATTTGAACTTATTAAAAGATATCGTGAAATGGCACTTCATCCAGAAGTTGATAGTGCTATTGAAGATATTGTAAATGAAGCAATTGTGTCAGATTCAAATGATACTCCAGTACAAGTTGACTTAGATAATTTAAATGCAAGTGATGGCATCAAGAAAAAAATTCGTCAAGAGTTTAAATATCTCCTAGATTTATTGGATTTTGATAAAAAATGTCATGAAATTTATAGAAATTGGTATATTGATGGAAGAATTTATTATCATAAAGTAATTGATTTGAAGAATCCTCAAGAGGGAATTCAAGAACTACGATATATTGATGCTATGAAAATGCGGTATGTCCGCCAACAAAAAAAGAAACCAGGGGATAAACTAGCATCTCTTCAGAGATATCAAAATGGAAATCCCATGGATTATGAGTTTCCAGAGATTGAAGAATACTTTATATACAATCCAAAAACAATTTATCCATCGGCAAATCCGGTAGATACCAGTTCTAGTCAAGGGATTAAAATTGCCAAAGACTCAATTGTTTATTGCACTTCAGGACTTGTAGACAGAAATAAAGGCAGCACATTATCTTACTTGCATAAGGCAATTAAAGCAATTAATCAACTTCGTATGATTGAAGATAGTCTTGTAATTTATAGATTATCGAGAGCGCCAGAAAGAAGAATTTTTTATATTGACGTTGGAAATCTTCCTAAGGTTAAAGCGGAACAATATTTGCGCGATGTGATGATGCGTTATCGCAATAAACTTGTATATGATGCAAGCACTGGTGAGATTCGTGATGACAAAAAGTACATGGCCATGTTGGAAGATTTTTGGCTTCCTAGAAGAGAAGGTGGTAGAGGAACTGAAATTACTACACTTCCAGGTGGTCAAAATCTTGGAGAAATTACAGACATTGAATATTTTAAAAAGAAATTATATAGAGCTCTAAATGTACCACCATCGAGGATGGATGGTGAGGGTGGATTTAATCTTGGCCGCTCTTCTGAGATTTTAAGAGATGAACTTAAATTTACCAAATTCGTTGGCCGTCTCAGAAAAAGATTTTCTAATATGTTTAATGATATGTTGAGAACTCAATTGATTCTCAAAAACATCATTACACCCGAAGATTGGGAAATTATGAGTGAGCATATTCAGTATGATTTCCTCTATGATAATCACTTCTCAGAACTTAAAGATGCTGAATTGCTGAATGAAAGATTGACTATGGTACAAACTGCAGAACCATATGTTGGAAAATATTTCTCCCAAGATTATGTAAGGAGAAAAATTCTTCGCCAGACGGACATTGAAATTCTTGAGCAAGATGAATTAATTAAAAAGGAAATTAAAGATGGAATTATTCCAGATCCTAATATTCCAACTGACCCAGCAACAGGACTACCAATAGATAGTACATCTCCTGCGGAAATGGATTTAGGAAAACCAATTATGGAACCAAATCTTGATTCGCAAGGTAAAGCAACAGAAGCTCCAGAACTACCAAAGGGTGGTGAGATATAAATACAATATACTAATTTTAATGTATTAAAATGGAAGACTTATTAGATTTGGTTGTGAATGACGAACCGCCTACAAAAATTAGCGATAAAATAAAAGAAATTCTTTTTGCAAAATCAGCAGAAAAAATTGATTCATTTCGCTCATCGGTAGCAGATGCAATGTTTGGTGATACTTTTGGTTCTAATGATGAGCAAGAGTAAATAATAAATAGTTAACAAATGAATTTTAAGAATAATGGCACATAGACCAGTTGGAGTAGCAACATCCATTAGTACTAGTTCAGCAGCAGCACTTACAACATCTTTTTCAGTTCAAAGTGATGTGTTGAGAATTGTTGCCCTAGGAGCAAATGCTTTTGTTGCAATCGGAACAGATCCAACGGCATCTCTTAGTGATTATTTAATTCCCGCTGGAACATCAGCTACTCTTGCTTTATCAAAAGCATCTCAAAGAGTTGTTGGAATTGCAACCGGAACTACGACTGTCATTACATGTCCAGAAGGAACTCAAATGCCATTTTCTGTTGGTGATAGAGTAACTCTTTCCGGAGCAAACTTTAGTCATTATGACGTTTTGATTAATCATGCGAAAGTTTTATCAGTCAATACTAAGTCTAGTTATGACGGTAACTTTCAAACTTCACTTACTGTTGAAGCAGATACAAGTGGCATCACTACAGCATTTTCTTCGACATCACATGCAACTTTAAGAAGTTCTCAGAGAGTATCAGCAATTACAAATGGTGGTGCTGGTTCTATTTTTGTACAACAAATTCAAATTTCAGGGCAGGCATGATGAAACTTATTAGAGAAGAAATTGAGAAGGTAGAAGTTCTCACAGAAAGCGTGAACGGTAAAAAAACACTGTTCATTAAAGGAACGTTTTTACAAACAGAGCAAGAGAATCGAAATCACAGACTTTATCGCAGACCAGTAATGGAACGCGAAGTGAAAAGATACACGGAGCAATACATCAATAAAGGACGTGCTCTTGGAGAACTTGGCCATCCCGATGGTCCAACAATTAACCTTGATAGGGTTTCTCACAAGATTGTTTCCTTAGAACAAAAAGGAAATGATTTTATAGGAAAAGCACAAATTCTTTCCACACCAATGGGAAAAATTGCAGAGTCTCTTTTAAAAGAAGGAGTAACTCTGGGTGTTTCCTCTCGCGGAATTGGTTCTCTATGTCCAACAAAAGAAGGATATAGTGAGGTTGGTGAAGATTTTATGTTAGCAACTGCTGCTGATATCGTTGCCGATCCTTCTGCACCTGATGCTTTTGTTTCTGGAATTATGGAAGGAAAGGAGTGGGTTTGGGACGGAGGTATTCTTCGTGAAAAACTCGCAGAGTCTACAAAACGTAGAATTAATACTCTTGTCGATCAACAAAGATTGGAAGAGCAAAAATTAAGTTTGTTTAGAAATTTTTTAAACAACCTTTAATTTACTAAATATCTTAATTTATAAATAAATATAGATTTTATAAAGGAATCGGAGAGTTCAAATGTCTCGTGGTACACAATTACAAGAAATGGAAGTAGGCACTAAGCAATCCAGAACTGCTGTCAACTCTGGAGCAAAAGCAGGAGAAGGAATGTCACATCTGTCAGGTTCAACTCCAGGTCAAACTGGTAGTTGGGAAGATCTTGGTGGTCCAGACCCAACCAATTATCGCCCAGACGATGATTCCGCAAAGTTGAAGACCCCAGGCGCAACTTTAAAGCAGGTAAAGGATGTTGTAAACAAAGGCGCTTCATCTGCCGATGCCATGAAAGGTGTTAAAGAAGATTATGAAGAAGATGAAGAACTCTTAGAAGAAGTTGAAGAAGAGGTAGAGGAAGAGGTAGAAGAACTCGAAGATTCTGAGGAAGAAGGTGAAGAGTCTGCAGAAGAAATTGAAGAGGAAGTAGAAGAAGAGGAAACATTTGACATCGATGAAGATGTTAATGCTCTTCTTGAAGGCGAAGAACTCTCCGAGGAATTCCAAGAAAAAGCAAGAACAATTTTTGAAGCGGCACTCAAAACCAAAGTTTCTGCAATTAAAGAATCATTAGAGGAGCAATATACAATTGCTCTTGCTGAAGAAGTAGAAGAGATTAAAGAAGCACTCTCAGAGCGTGTTGATTCTTATCTAGAGTATGTTGCTGATGAGTGGTTCAATCAGAATTCACTCGTCATCGAAAACGGTCTTAAAGTTGAAATGACCGAATCATTCCTTTCAGGAATGAAGGAACTTTTTGAAGCACATTATGTATCAATCCCTGAAGATAAATATGATGTTCTTGAGAACATGGTAGAAAAACTTGATGATATGGAGACAAAACTCAACGAGCAAATTGAGAAAAATATCTCACTCAACAAGCGTCTCGCAGAGTCGGTTGCTGATGGGATTTTAGATCAAGTCTCTGAAGGTCTAGCACAGACTCAGAAAGAGAAACTCGCTTCACTTGCCGAAAGTGTTGAGTTTGAAAGTGAAGAAGAATATCGTGAAAAACTGGAGACTTTGAGGGAGTCATATTTCCCTTCAAAAGGAGTTTCTCCATCAGCTAAATCCCAGAGTATTTCTGAGGGAGTAGACAATGCACCTGAATTCGTTTCGGGTTCAATGGCTGCTTATCTGAACACTCTTTCCAAGTTTAGCAAATAATTGAATTTAATATAATTCAAACCAAAAACACACTTACTACAAAGGTAAACGCAAATGTTCCATTCTGAACAATTGCAGGAAAAGTGGGCACCTCTCCTCAACTATGAGGGTCTTGATCCAATCAAAGATTCCCATCGTAGAGCGGTAACCGCCGTCCTGTTAGAAAACCAAGAAAAATTCCTCCGTGAACAGTCTGCATTTGAGCATTCTGGTTCATTCCTAACCGAATCACCAACCATGAGCGGCAACGCTGCTGGTGCATATGGTGGTTTCGGTGGTGGAACTGGTGGTGGAACCGCAGCAGCCGCTGGTCCTGTTGCAGGTTTCGACCCAGTTCTGATTTCACTCATCCGTCGTTCAATGCCTAACCTGATCGCTTATGATCTGGCTGGCGTTCAACCAATGAGTGGCCCTACTGGACTCATCTTCGCAATGCGTTCACGTTACGCCAATCAGAGCGGAACTGAAGCATTCTTCAATGAAGCTGATTCAGCATGGTCTGGTCAGGATTCTGGCCGCGACGAAGAAGCAGGTTTCAGCGATGGAACCGCTGGTATGGGTACTACCTCACAAAGCGGAACCAATCCTTCAGTTCTTAATCCTGTTGGCACCGCAAATTCCAATGCCTACAACGTAGGTCAAGGAATGGTCACAGGTGATGCTGAAAATCTTGACAGTGGTTCTGATGCCTTCAACCAGATGGCATTCAGCATTGAGAAAGTAACCGTTACTGCAAAGTCACGCGCACTCAAGGCTGAGTATTCACTGGAACTGGCACAAGACCTCAAGGCAATTCATGGTTTGAATGCTGAAGCGGAATTAGCAAACATTCTCTCAACTGAGATTCTTGCTGAAATCAACCGCGAAGTTATCAGAACCATCTATAAGGTTGCTGAGCAAGGTGCTGTTCAAAATACCGCTACCGCTGGTGTATTTGACCTTGACGTTGACTCCAACGGTCGTTGGTCAGTTGAGAAGTTCAAGGGTCTGCTCTTCCAGATTGAGAGAGATGCAAACGCAATCGCTCAGAGAACTCGTCGCGGAAAGGGCAACATCATCCTGTGCTCTGCTGACGTTGCTTCAGCACTGACCATGGCTGGTGTTCTCGACTACACCCCTGCACTTAACGCTAACCTCAGCGTTGATGATACTGGCAACACATTTGCTGGTGTTCTGCAAGGCAAGTATCGCGTATATATTGACCCATATGCAGCTAACCTGACTGCAGGTAATGCATCTCCTGGAAACCAGTACTATGTTGTTGGTTACAAGGGTGCTTCCCCATATGACGCAGGTATCTTCTACTGCCCATATGTTCCTCTCCAAATGGTACGTGCCGTTGGTGAGAACTCCTTCCAGCCAAAAATCGGCTTTAAGACCCGCTATGGTCTTGTTGCCAACCCATTCGCTGAGGGAACAAATCAGGGTCTCGGTGCTCTTACTGTTAACCAAAACCGTTACTACAGAAGAGTTGCTGTTAAGAACCTCATGTGATTTAATCTCACAAGGATATACGAGAGGGTCGAAAGACCCTCTTTTTTTATCTAAATAATTAGAAAAAATGGCATCGTCTCAAATAGAGAATCGAAATTTTCTCTCTCCAGTAGGGTTTAAGTTTACTTTAAAAAGAAGTCCAAAGGTTGCGTTTTTTTGCAATCAAGCAAACATTCCAGATTTAAATTTGGGAGTTGCTATTCAACCCAACTATCTTCGTGATATTCCAACTCCAGGAGATAAAATTGAGTTTGGAGATTTGAGTATTAGATTTTTAGTAGATGAAAATCTTGAAAATTATATGGAGATGCAAAATTGGATTCGTGGATTGGGATATCCTGAGGAAGTGCAAGAGTTTAGAAACTTACAATCAAAAGGAATTATTCAAGGAGCTTACAAAAAAGACAGGCAAAATATTTACTCAGACGGCACTCTTCAAATATTGAGTAGCAATTTCGTTGCTAAATTTAATGTAAGTTTTAAAGACTTGTTTCCATATTCTTTGACAACTCTGACATTTGATGCTACTGAAACTGACGTTCAGTACTTTACAGCAGATGTAAGTTTCAAGTATACTTCTTATAATATCACCGATTTGGCTGGAAATAACTTATGAGTATTGATCTTGATAAAATTCAAGAAATGTGGGAAAAAGATTCAAAGATAGATCCCGATAATTTGCATATGGAATCCTTAAACATACCTGCATTACATGCAAAGTACTTTGATTTATATAATACCATTTTTCTTTTGAGAAAAAGAGCGGAGCAACAAAAGAGAAATATTCATCATGAGCGATATGAATATTATTCAGGTAAAGCAGATCCAGAGACTTATTACGAAAATCCTTTTCCCAAAAAAATTAGGGATAAAGATACAATGCAAAAGTATCTTGATGCTGATGAGAAACTTTCTACAGTATGTTTAAAGATTGACTACTATGACACGATATTAGTTTATATTGAAAGCATCTTAAAGATGATTCAAAATAGAACTTACCAAATTAAGAATGCAATTGAATATCAAAGATTCATCAGTGGACTGGGGTAAATAAATATCTACAGATGAATGGATTTTTGTGAGTGATACTATAGCAAATCTTGTTATATCCAAATCAAATGAGGTTTTCTTGAAAGTGAAAACAGAACCTCATATTGAATACGAATTAAGAGACCATTTTAAATTTGAAGTACCAGGCGCTAAGTTCATGCCTCAGTACAGAAGCAAAAATTGGAATGGAGAAATTCATCTGTATGACATGAGGTCAAAGCAAATTTATGTAGGTCTTCTAGATAAACTTGTCAATTTTTGTGAGCAATACGGATATACTTATAAATTTGAAAATAATAAATTTTATGGAACTCCATATGAAGAGAATGATGGAATCTCATATGAGGGTGTTAAAGATTATATGAATTCCATTTGTGCTCATCCTCCCAGGAAGTACCAAATCGAGGGAGTATATGACGCTCTAAAGTGCAATAGAAAATTATTGATAAGCCCCACTGCGAGCGGCAAATCTCTGATGATTTATTCAATCGTGAGATATTATGTGAACAAAGGGCAAAAAATCCTTTTAGTTGTGCCAACGACATCTCTTGTAGAGCAGATGTATAAGGATTTTCAAGATTACGGTTGGGATGCTGAGTCATACTGTCACCGCATTTATTCTGGAATGGAAAAAAGTAACGAAGCTCCAGTGACGATTACGACTTGGCAATCTGTTTATAAATTGGAAAGGACTTTTTTCGATGAATACAATGTTATCATCGGTGATGAAGCTCATTTGTTTAAGAGCAAGTCATTAGTATCTATAATGACAAAACTTCATCATGCAAAATATAGGTTTGGTTTTACTGGCACTTTAGATGGAACACAAACTCATAAGTGGGTTTTGGAAGGATTGTTTGGTCCATCATATAAAGTAACCAAAACTGAAGAACTCATGAGACAGGGGCACCTTTCTCAACTTGATATTCAATGCCTTGTACTTAAACATCCTCCTCAAAGATTTGAGACATATGAAGATGAAATCCAGTATCTAATATCTCATGAGCAGAGGAATAAATTTATTGTCAATTTGTCTTTGGATTTGAAAGGAAATACTCTTGTTCTTTTTAGTAGAGTTGAAACTCATGGAGCCATACTATACGAACAGATAAATAATAACAAGCGAGGTGAACGTAAAGTATTCTTTGTTCATGGTGGTGTTGATGCTACAGAAAGAGAATTGGTAAGAGAAATCACGGAAAAAGAAAATAATGCAATTATCGTTGCATCTTATGGAACTTTCTCTACTGGTATTAATATTAAAAATTTACACAATGTCATCTTTGCTTCTCCATCTAAATCAAGAATCAGAAATCTTCAATCTATTGGAAGAGTGTTAAGAAAGGGAAAAGATAAAAATAAAGCGATATTGTATGACATCTCTGATGATTGCACTTACAAGTCAAGAAAAAATTATACACTAAATCATCTCATTGAAAGAATTAAAATCTACAATGAAGAAAAATTTAATTATGAAATAATCACCATACAGTTAAGGAAAAATGGGAATTGAAGACGACTTCTACGCTACAATTAAACTCAAGTCAGGTGAAGAGATATTTGCCAAAGTAGCTGCTTCAGAAGAAGAAGATAGAACTTTATTGATCATTACTAATCCAATTACAGTACATGAAATTAAATCACGTATTGGTGTAGTTGGATATAAATTAGAACCATGGTTAAAAACAACAAAAGATGATATGTTCATTATTAATCTTTCAGATGTTATAACTTTGTCTGAGTCAAGTGATATTGAAATGATTCAGATGTATCAATCTTTTGTAAGACATTCTTACCAAGAGAAAAAGAATCAACCAAAACTCAGTCGTAAGATGGGATACATTTCAAATGTCAATGATGCTAAAGAGATTCTAGAAAAGCTCTTTAAAAATAGCTAAATACAACTTTTCAACCTCCACAAAGGTTATTATATCAGGATTTAGAATCTTGTCAAGCATTAGGATAAATGTTATAATATCTACATAATAATGATAAGAATTTATGATAACGACGACGTTTATGACCAAAAGAAAAAGGTCAGAGCACTATGTCAATAATAAAGACTTCTTAGCTGCTCTAGTTGACTATCGCAGTAATGTAGAAAACACATTCATTCAAAAGTACGGTAGATGTCCAACAAAGGATGACAGGTCTGGAACATGGGACACTAAACCACCTATTCCACGTTACATTGGTGAGTGCTTCTTAAAGATTGCAAATCATCTTTCCTTCAAACCAAATTTTGTCAATTACATGTTTAAGGAAGATATGATTTCTGACGGTATTGAAAATTGCGTTCAGTACATACACAATTTTGACCCTGAGAAATCAACCAATCCTTTTGCTTATTTTACTCAAATTATTCATTACGCTTTTCTTCGCAGAATTCAAAGAGAAAAGCGTCAGTTAGATATTAAGAATAAAATTCTTGAGCGTTCAGGATTTTCTGAAGTATTTGATGACAACAGCATTGACGGGAGCAACTATAGCGACTATAATAGCATTAAAGATGCTGTCCATTCTAAACTTCGATATTGAATGAAAGTCGCCATTATTACTGATCAGCACTTCGGAGCAAGAAAGAACTCTAAACTCTTTCATGACTATTTCTTGAAGTTTTATAACGATGTATTCTTTCCCACATTAGAGAAAGAAGGTATTACCACGATTATTGATATGGGTGACACCTTCGATAGTCGTAAAGGTATTGATTTTTCTGCTCTCTCTTGGGCAAAAAATAATTACTATGACCGTCTTCAAGAGATGGGAGTAACTGTACACACAATTGTAGGAAATCACACATCGTATTATAAAAATACCAACGAAGTAAATGCAGTTGATTTGTTACTTCGTGAATATAAAAATGTAACAGTTTACTCAAAACCAACTGAAGTTTTATTGGATAAACTCAAAGTTCTCTTTATACCATGGATTAATCAAGAGAACGAACAGGATACTATTAAGATGATTCAAAAAACTTCTTGTGTTTGTGCCATGGGACATCTTGAACTTCAAGGGTTTAGAGTAAACCGTAGTGTGGTTATGGAACACGGATTAGATAGCAAAGTATTTGATAAATTTAAAGTCGTCTATTCGGGACATTATCATACTCGCTCAAATAATGGAACTGTATTTTATTTGGGCAACCCTTATGAAATATATTGGAATGATTTAAATGATACGCGAGGATTTCATATCTTTGACACTGAAACCTTAGAAAAAGTTGCAATTGATAATCCCCATCATATGTTTTACAACATTTATTATGAGGATACAAACTATCAAACTTTTGATACTCGTGAATATGAAAACAAGATTGTAAAGATTGTTGTTCGTAAAAATACAGATTCGAAGAAGTTTGAAAAATTCTTAGATAAGTTGTATACTTCTAATGTTGCAGAACTCAAAGTAGTTGAGAACTTTGTCATTCAGGAGGCTGAAGAGTTTGAAGCCTTTGAATCAGAAGATACTCTCTCTATTTTGAATAGATATATTGAAGAATCTGAAGTTGATTTGGAGAAATCCACGATTCAGAAAATGATTCAAGAAATCTATCAAGAAGCATGTGAGTTAGTGTAATGTTTATTCTAACCATCTTAGGTAAAGAAGATGAGGGTGCATACTCAGTTCAAAATGAAAATGGAGAACAAATTCTATATTTGTTTGAAGAGGAGGATGATGCCACTCGTTATGCTATGATGTTAGAAGATGATGACTATCCAGAAATGCATGTATTAGAAGTTGATGATGATATGATGATTCATATTTGCGAATCTCATGGATATGAGTATACTGTAATTACTCCAAATGATATTGTAATTCCTCCAAAGATTGAAAAGAATGATTTTATTTGAAAAAATTCGTTGGCGTAACTTTTTAAGCACGGGTCAGCAATATACTGAAGTCAACTTTCAAAAAGACTCAACCACTCTTATTGTTGGTTCAAATGGTGCTGGCAAAAGCACTATCTTGGATGCATTGACTTTTTCTTTATTTGGAAAACCATTTCGCAAAATTAATAAACCACAACTTCTAAATTCTACTAACGAAAAAGATTGTAGAGTAGAAGTTGAGTTTTCTATTGGAACTACGCAGTGGAAAGTTATTCGTGGCATAAAACCAAACATATTTGAGATTTGGAGAAATGGTTCTGCTCTTGACCAATCTGCAGCGTCCTTAGACCAGCAAAAGTGGTTAGAACAAAATGTTCTCAAGATGAATTATAAGTCTTTTACTCAAATTGTGATTTTGGGTAGTAGCACTTTTGTACCCTTTATGCAACTTTCTGCAGCTCATCGTAGAGAGGTGATTGAAGATTTGTTAGACATTAAAATCTTTTCTTCAATGAATACGATTATTAAAGATAAAATTCGTATGTTGAAGGATGATATTAAAGTTTTTGAATTGAAAAAAGAAACTCTAAAAGATAAAGTTGAAATGCAGAAAAACTTTATTGAAGAGTTGGAAAATCGTGGTAATGCCAAGATAAATGCCAATAAAGAAAAGATTGCCAATTTAGACGCTGAGGTTGGCATTTATATGAGAGAGAATGGAGTTCTTGAAGAGAGTATTTTTGGGCATACTAAAGAGCAAGAACATGTCACTGGTGCTACAGAGAAACTTCGTAAGTTGGGAAATCTGAAAGGAAAAATTTCTCAGAAAGTATCTACGATTACACAAGAGCATAAATTCTTTACAGAAAATACGGTCTGCCCTACTTGCACACAGTCCATTGAAGAGGAATTTAGAATAAATAAAATTACAGACGCTCAAGATAAAGCAAAGGAGTTGCAATCTGGTTATAAAGAACTAGAGGAGGCAATTAAAGAGGAAGAGGAGCGAGAGCGTCAATTCATTGCTCTATCTAAGGAGATTACAAAACTAACACATGATATTTCTCAAAACAATACTAAAATCTCTGGATGTCAAAGACAAATCAGAGATTTGGAAAGTGAAATTCAAACACTTACCAATCAACTTGAGAACCGAAATACTGAACATGAGAAGTTAGAGTCTTTCAAATCAGATCTCCAAAAAACATATGAAGAGTTAGCAACCCAAAAAGATAAAATTAAATACTACGATTTTACTTACGGATTATTAAAGGACGGTGGAGTTAAAGCCAAAATCATTAAGAAGTATCTCCCGCTTATCAATCAGCAAGTTAACCGTTATCTTCAGATGATGGATTTTTATATTAACTTTACTCTTGATGAGGAGTTTAATGAAACCGTCCAATCACCCATTCACGAAGACTTTTCTTACAGTTCTTTCAGTGAAGGTGAAAAGCAAAGAATTGACCTCGCTCTTCTCTTTACTTGGCGTGAAGTTGCCAAGTTTAAAAATTCAGCTTCAACAAATCTAATGATATTGGATGAAATCTTTGATAGTTCTTTGGATAGTCAGGGAACTGAAGAGTTTCTTAAAATCATTCGGTATGTTGTAAAGAATGCAAACATCTTTGTTATCTCTCACAAAACTGGTCTGGAGGACAGATTTGAAAGTGTCCTTCGATTTGAAAAGATAAAAGGATTTAGTAGGATGTGTGTATGATTGGAATTATTGGAAATGGATTTGTTGGCAATGCAGTCTACCAAAATTTAAGGGATAAAATATCTTGTAAAGTTTTTGATGTTGACAAAAATAAATCTTTTAATACCTTAGATGAGGTTTTAAAACAAGCATTTATTTTTGTTTGTTTGCCGACTCCGATGAAGTCTACTGGCGAATGTGATTTATTCATTTTAGATAACTTCTTCAAAAATCTTCCAGAAGTTGTCGATGGTATTTTTATTATTAAGTCAACTGTTCCTATTGGAACTACTGAGAGATATGCTAAAAAATACAAAGTAATTCATAATCCGGAGTTTTTGACTGCTAGAAATGCGGTTGAAGATTTTAGAAACTCTGAAAGAAATGTTGTTGGTGGTGATGAAAGTCTTTGTCAACAGTTCGTGACTGTTTTTGAAGGTATCTTTCCAAATATTCCAAGCATAATTACCACGTCTAATGAAAGTGAAGCAATTAAATATTTTGCAAATACTTTTCTTGCATGTAAAGTAGCATATTTTAATAAAATGTATGATTTATGTGAGGCAGTTGGTATGAATTATAATGTAGTTTGTGATGGTGTAACTTCCGATAGTCGAATCGGAAAATCTCATACACAAGTTCCTGGCATTGATAATGACCGTGGTTTTGGTGGCACCTGTTTTCCTAAAGACCTCAACTCATTAGTAAAGCAAATGAAAGAACGCGGAATCGATGCTGGTATGCTAGAATCAGTCTGGTCTTACAATCAACAAATTCGCACGGTCATAGATTGGGCCGTAACCTAAAATGAACACCCCAAACTGGCAACACCATTCTAAGAAGGAGCAGAAACGAAAACTTAAACCGCAAGCATTGCGCCAGGCAAAAGCACGACTGGCCCAATTCAAAAAGCGTCACATGGGTCGTCCAAAGGGCGACCTTTCGTTTTATGATGGCCACATACGAAAAGAAGTCCATGACCGTTCGCCACGAAATCAAGTCTCAACTCGCCAAACTACTGGCTACTGAAGACCTTGTAGTTGAACACAAGAAGGTTTCTACTGCTTGCTTTAATGTTCATACCCGTGTGCTGACCCTGCCGATGTGGGAAAAGGCAAGCAACACCGTGTATGACCTTCTGGTGGGTCATGAAGTTGGACATGCCCTCTTCACTCCCGACGAGGACTGGAGTGAGACTGCAAAGGTTCCTCAACAGTTTGTGAATGTTGTTGAGGATGCTCGCATTGAGAAACTGATGAAGCGCAAGTATGCTGGACTTGCTAAGACTTTCTTTAATGGTTATAAAGAACTGAACGAGGAAGATTTCTTTCAACTTGAAAATGAGAATATTTCTAAGTTTAATCTTGCTGACCGAACCAATCTTTACTTTAAAATTGGTAACTTTCTGACTCTTGATTTTAATCCAGAAGAGCAAGAAATTATTACTCTGATTGGTGCATGTGAAAGTTTTGCCGATGCATTGATTGCTGCTGAAGAACTTTATAAGTATTGTAAGAAAGAAAAGGAGCAACAGCAAAAGGTTGCTGATTTTGACTCTCACGAAACTCAAGGAAATTCCCAGTCTCCCGCAAGCGATTTTGTGGAGGGTAATGACTCCTCTTCTGAGCAAGAGGGTGAGAGTGATAAGTCTCAAGAACAGCCTGGGGAAACTGATTCTTATGGTGGAACTGCTCAAGGTGAGGAAACTGAAGTGAAATCATCCAACGAAAAAGATGAACCTGAAGTTCGCACTGCTGAATCTCTTGAGGATAAAATTCGCAACCTTGTGGGAAACAGTGAGTATGAAAATGCATATATCGAAGTTCCTCAAGTAAATTTGGACACTGTGATTGGTAAGAACTCTGATGTTCATAAAGATATCGATGATTCTTTCACACACCAGCAAAAGTTGCACAATGAATATGCAAAGGATAAGGGACATACTCCAGTAAATCTCTACAAAGAACCCGATCTTGAGTTTAGGAAGTTCAAGTCTTCTGCTCAAAAAGAAGTTAACTATCTTGTGAAGGAGTTTGAGTGCCGTAAAGCAGCAGATCAATATGCTCGCGCATCAACTGCTCGTACTGGTGTTCTCGATACCACTCGTCTTCATACCTACAAGTATGATGAAGATTTGTTCAAAAAAGTTTCTGTGATTCCTGATGGTAAAAATCATGGTCTTGTATTTGTGCTTGACTGGAGTGGGTCTATGGCTGACGTGATGTTGGATACTGTTAAGCAACTCTTTAATCTTGTTTGGTTCTGTAAAAAAGTTTCCATTCCTTTTGAAGTTTATGCTTTCACTAATGAATGGCGTCGTGGTGAATATGATTATGAAAATGATCGTTATCTTGCTGCAGACCGTACACCGCATTATCAGAAAAAGAGTGGACTTCTTGTGGTCGATGAAACCTTTTCCATGATGAATATGCTCACTAGTAAAGTTTCTGGTAAAGAACTTGAATATCAAATGTTGAACATCTGGCGTCTTGCTTATTGTTTTGGTAGGGCTTATTATTCTCCTTACACTTATTCTAATCGCATGTGTCTTTCCGGAACACCTTTGAATGAAGCACTGATTACTCTTCATCAGATTCTTCCTAAGTTTCAGAAAGAAAATAACCTTCAGAAGGTTCAGTGTATTGTTTTGACTGATGGTGAAGCAACTCAACTTGTTTATCATAAAGAAGTTCAACGCCGCTGGGAAAAAGAACCTTTTCTTGGAACTGGATATATTAATCCAGAAAATACGTTTCTTCGTGATCGAAAACTTGGAACAACATATAAAATTGATTATGGTTATCAAGAATTCACCAACGTTCTTCTGAGGAATCTGAAGGATAAGTTTTCTTCCACAAACTTTATTGGTATTCGTGTTCTTGAAAGTCGCAGTGCAAATCATTTTATTCAACTTTATCATTCTTATAATGATAAAGAGTATGCGAAAATTCAGAATGATTGGAAGAAACTGAAGAGTTTTACTATCACCAACTCTGGATATGATGCTTACTTCGGAATGTCAGCATCTGCGCTTTCTCAGGATACTGAGTTTGAGGTTTCGGAGGATGCGACTAAATCCCAAATTAAAACTGCTTTTGTCAAGTCTCTGAAGACGAAAAAACTAAATAAAAAAGTATTAGGAGAATTTATTTCTTTGGTAGCATGAAAACATTCCAAGAATTTATGATAGAGTGTTGCTCCATCCAAGAAACCTCTCTGAATAGAGTTCGCTCAAAATCAGAAAAGGGTGGCATGGCAATCATGTCTGCTCAAAGGGGTGATAAGTCAAAATCAGAAAACAAAGCACGTTCTAAGCAACTAGAAAAAGACATTAGAGGTGCTGGTCTTCCTGGACCTACTAAAGTATCTGGTAGATATACAGAAAATCCAGGAACTCCCCAAGAGAAGAAAGTTGGTGAGAAATCGCACGTAGTCTCTTCAGGTAAAATGGGTAAGAGGAAGTTCAAAAAAGCAATCACTAAACTTGGTAAAAAGTACAATCAGGACTCAGTTTTGATTCAAAAGAAACCAAAAGGTGGTGCTCAATTAGTTGGAACTAACAAGTCTTGGCCTGGTGAAGGTAAGCGTGTTAAAGTTGGTAAAATGAATCCAGGTAAGACTGGTGAATTTGATACCAAAGTTAAAAATAAAACATTTACTTATGCGTAATATGAAAACTAAATTTCCATTTGAACATGTGGTAAAATACGATACAAAAGAAGTATGGATTAAGTGTAATAGCAGCACAACTGCTATGGGTATTCCAGCACTTGTAAAAAAATATTATCCAGGTTATACTGGTCATATAGCAAGTGAAGAGTACCTTGAAGAACTCAAGAACCAGTTGGCAAACTGACCACAGGGGTCCCAAGCGGACCCTTTTTTCGTTTATAATGACTAGGTTGAAACGAAACAAACGAATGGCACTCTCCTCCGACTACATCCGCACTTCCCTCCAGAACCTGTATGGTAACAGTGTCACTGGAGCTGATATTCGTGCCTGGTGTTCTCTGAACGATGCTAACTATCAAACCGTTACTAAAAAACTTGACCAATTTAAAGTTGGTCGTGGTAAGTGGAATCTTGAAGTAACCCAACAAAAGGTAGAAGAAATCGAACGTACTTACCAAGCACCCTCTGTGGTTCCTCCCATTGAACAAAATCTCATTCCTGATAAAGATGATACCTTCGTCAAGTTTGGTAACTTTGGTGATATTAAAAAAATTATTCAGTCCCGTATTTTTTACCCTGCGTTTATCACGGGTTTGTCGGGTAACGGTAAAACGTTCGGTGTGGAGCAAGCGTGTGCTCAACTTAAGCGTGAACTCATCCGTGTAAATATCACCATCGAAACTGATGAAGATGACCTGATTGGTGGTTTCCGCCTGGTGAATGGTGAAACCGTTTGGCACAATGGTCCTGTCATTGAAGCACTTGAGCGTGGTGCTATCCTGCTGCTAGATGAGATTGACCTTGCCTCTAACAAGATTCTGTGTCTCCAGTCTATTCTGGAAGGTAAGGGTGTCTTCTTGAAAAAAATCGGTAGGTTTGTAAAACCTGCTGCTGGATTCAATGTCTTTGCTACTGCCAACACCAAAGGCAAGGGTTCTGATGATGGACGATTCATTGGCACCAATGTACTCAACGAAGCATTCCTTGAGCGTTTCCCTGTGACCTTTGAGCAGTCCTATCCTGCCCCTGCTACTGAGCAAAAGATTCTGGAAGGTATCGCTCTGGACCTGGGTGTAGAAGACCGTGACTTCTGTAAGCGTCTTGTTGATTGGGCAGACATCATCCGCAAGACCTTCTATGACGGTGGCATTGAGGAAATCATCAGCACCCGCCGTCTAACCCACATCATCCGTGCCTACAGCATCTTCCAAGATAAGGCAAAGGCAATTCAAGTGTGTGTGAACCGCTTTGATGATGAAACCAAACAGTCCTTCCTGGAACTGTACGATAAAGTGGATGCTGACTTCCAAATGCCTGTTGACCAGGAAGCACAATCCTGATATAATTGGGGGAGGTAAAAAAGTGCCTTCCCTTTATGAGTGATTTAACTTTTACTATTGATATGACTGAACCTACCAATCATCTTTGGAAATATAACGAAGACAAAATCCTAAAAGATATTCAGGACTATGTTACTAGCACTTATGGTAGTCACTACTGTGGTCACGAACAAGACTATAAAGATGTTCAAACAATTGACCTAATGGCAGCAAAAGAACTTGCCGCTGGATTTTGCCAAGCAAACATCATCAAATATGGTAGTCGCTATGGTGATAAAGATGGACGCAATAAGCGTGACCTTCTCAAAGTGATTCATTATGCTATGCTTCTGCTTCACTTTGATGGGCATTATTCCCGTAAAGATAATGGTCTGACTGAATTCCGTTGATTATGAAACTCCAAGACAAAACTATGAAACTCTCTGACAAAACTCTCACGCTTCTTAAGAACTTCTCTTCTATCAACCAATCTATCTTGTTTAAGGAAGGTAGTTCTCTACGGACAATTAGTGTCATGAAAAATATCTTGGCAGAAGCAACGATTGAAGAAGAACTCCCTAAGGACTTTGGTATCTATGATTTGAATCAGTTTCTTAATGGACTTAATCTTCATCAGAATGCTGAACTTGATTTTCAGAATGAAGGGTATGTTGTCATCAAAGAAGGTCGTTCTCGTTCCAAATATTTCTTTGCAGATCCTAATGTAATCATTACTCCTCCTGATAAAGCAATCTCTCTCCCTTCTGAAGATGTTTGTTTCGTTCTTGATACCAAGGAACTTGATAAACTTCTTAAAGCTGCTGCTGTGTATCAACTTCCTGACCTGTCTGTGGTTGGTGAATCTGGTGTGGTGAAATTGGTTGTTCGTGATAAGAAGAACGATACTTCTAATGATTTCTCCGTAGTTGTTGGAGAAACTGATGATGAGTTCGTGTTTAATTTTAAGGTAGAGAATATCAAAATTATTCCTGGGTCTTATGAAGTGGTGATTTCTTCTAAACTTTTGTCACGATTTAAGAGTACTGGGTTTGACGTTACGTACTATATCGCGTTGGAACCGGACAGCACTTTTGGATGATAAAATACTATTGAGTTGAGGAACCTCCCATCAATATCTTCGTTACTTCTCCTTGGCCTGCTGAGAGTGCCATTTGCCTTCCTGACAAACACGTAGTTAAGATGCCACTAGAGTGCTGTCAGATGCTCTCTATCGTGGCATCAGAAAAGTGGGGACATGGGTACGGCACCCTCCCTAAGGCAGATGGAACCCCTTACAAGACCGAGAAAGGAGCATTCCGCAATCATCCCTGCACCAAGTGGGCTATGGGGAGTATCCATAATGCCTACTGGTTAATTAAGTGGGGACTGAACTTGTCTGATGAATACTGCCTGCGGTATAATAAAACTCACTCCTGTTATAAAACCCTTGTTGACGCATACTATTTGTTTCCCAAGGGCAAGATTACAGAAGTGACTCCATTTGCTCGTGCTATGCCTGAGGAATGGAAGTTTGACGACACTATTGATACATTTGAAGCATACAAACGATATATCGCATCCAAACCTTGGGTTGCTGATAACTATCTTCGTATACCCGAAAGACGACCTTCGTGGATTTAATTATGAATAATGATTTTTTGTGGGTAGCAAAGTATGCCCCAAAGACTATTGAAGATTGCATTCTCCCTGAAAGTACCAAAAAAACTTTTCAGGAGTTTCTAAATAAGGGTGAAATTCCAAATATGCTTCTTGCTGGTCCGCCTGGAATTGGTAAGACCACAGTAGCAAAAGCACTCTGTAATGAATTGGGAGTAGATGTTTATGTCATCAATGGATCCGACGAAGGTAGATTCCTTGATACTGTCCGAAACAATGCGAAGAACTTCGCTTCGACCGTATCGCTTTCGTCAACTGCTAAACACAAAGTCATCCTCATTGATGAGGCAGATAACACAACCAACGACGTACAACTCCTCCTACGGGCGTCTATTGAGGAATTTGCTAACAACTGTCGATTCATCTTCACCTGCAACTACAAAAACAAAATCATCGAACCTCTCCACTCCAGATGTGCAGTCGTTGAATTTGGAATCAAAGGAAAAGATAAACCAAAACTTGCAGGAAACTTTTTCAGACGGCTCCAGAAAATCTTGGAGAGTGAAGGTATTGAATATGATGAAAAAGTACTTGCAGAAATTATCAACAAACACTTTCCAGATTGGCGGCGAGTCCTCAACGAGTGCCAAAGATACAGTGTGGGGGGCAAAATCGACTCTGGTATTCTTGCTGCTTTCTCCGACATTGCTGTAAATGAACTGGTTAAGAACCTTAAAGAAAAGAACTTCTCTGAAGTTCGTAAATGGGTTGTCGGTAATTTGGATAATGATACTACTGTACTTTTGCGTCGTATTTATGACTCTCTTTACGAAAGTCTGGTCCCTGGTTCTATTCCTGCTGCTGTTCTTGTGCTTGCTAAGTATCAGTATCAGAGTGCGTTTGTAGCAGACCAAGAAATTAATATGCTTGCCTGCCTAACTGAAGTAATGGTTGAATGTGAGTTCAAATGATAGTGCCTGAACAAGATGCTCAGTGGGCTGCTGATGAGTTTATCAAGTATTTCTCTCAGATGGGAAATATTGAAGATTATTTGCGCTTTGTAAAAAGGGAAGTTATTAAGACCACAAATACTCTTGCTCCTCTTCATGATGAGTTCTTCAATGAAGATATTCACCCAAATGAGATGGAGTTTGATATCAAGTTTGTTGGTGAACGTTTTCAGCAGGCACTTCCACAGGAACACTACAATACTCTTTTAAAAGTAGTATCTTCTCATAATAACGAAAGTAATATTCCCGGTAGAGAACTTCGTTGGATGGTGTTTGAAAAGAACACGAAGAAAGTTCTTGGATTTATTCGCTTCGGTTCTCCAACAATTAATTCTAAACCAAGAAACGAATGGTTGGGTAAGGCACCAGATCTTTCTATTTTCAATCGTCATGCAGCAATGGGATTTGTGATTGTCCCATCACAACCCTTTGGATACAACTATCTGGGTGGTAAACTTCTAGCACTGCTGTGTTGCTCCCATTTTGCCCGTGAGACGCTCAATCAGGTCTTTGAGAAGGATATTGCTCTGTTCGAAACCACATCGCTTTATGGGTCTACTACGGACGCTTCTCAGTATGATGGTCTAAAACCATTTATGCGATACAAGGGTTTGACTGAGAGTAAGTTTCTTCCTCTGCTTCATGATGAGGCATTCCATCGTCTTCATGACCGATTTACGATACTGAATAACAACACACCACTGACGGATAATAAAGCATCTTCTAAGAAGATGAAGCGTCAGACTAAGATGATTTCTATCATTAAAAATTCTCTACAAGACCAAGAGAAACTTTCCACTTTCAATGAAGTCATTAACGCAGCATTTTCTCTTACCCAGAAGAAAAGATTTTATATTTCCGACTACGGATATTCAAATGTTCGTGAGGTTATTCTTGGGGAACATCAGATTCTTCACCGCGGCCCTAACTGGGACAAGTTTTATTTGGAGAATATTATTTCTTGGTGGAAGAAAAAGGCAACAAAACGATATGAGAAACTAAAAGAAGAAAATAGATTTAGAACTAAGGTCGAACTTTGGACTGATGATGATGACATTCAAATTATACGATGACAGAACTTAAAGATTGGTTGAACTCTATTAATTTTACAAAAGAAGATTTATCTGAGGAAATAAAAACATATCCTCCATATATTGTTAATCGATGTCTATCTGGGCATGTTGATTGTATTATGTTTGCCAATGAAATGAACAAGTATCATTTCTTAGATAAAGATATGCAATATTCGTTTTATCTAAATAGTCTAAGGAAAAAGAAGAGGTTTTCTCCCTGGATCCGAAAGGATAAAATCACAGACTTAGAATGTGTTAAAAAGTATTATGGTTATAATAATGAAAAGGCATCTCAAGCTCTGAAAATCCTGACAAAAGAACAGATTACTTTTATTAAACAACGACTTGAAATTGGAGGAAAAAAATGAGTGCTACCATTGAACCAACTGTGGAATGGACTCAAGAGAAAATGGTTGAAATTGTTCTAAATGAACCTGACGATTTTCTTAAAGTTAGAGAGACATTGACGCGCATTGGAGTTGCCTCTAGGAAGGAAAAAAAACTTTATCAATCTTGCCATATTCTACACAAGCAAGGTCGATATTTTATTGTTCACTTTAAGGAACTGTTTGCTCTGGATGGCAAACATGCTAACCTGACTGTGAATGATGTTCAGCGTCGCAATCGTATTGCCCGTCTATTGGAAGACTGGGGATTGATTAAGATCATGAAAGAAAGTCTGGTTGCCGACATTGCACCTCTGAATCAAATTAAAGTCCTTTCATATAAGGATAAGGGTGATTGGATTTTGGAGCAGAAGTATAATATTGGTAAAAAAGGAAAAGAGCAAGAAGCAGAATAAATAGAACTGAGACTCTTTTCGTGCGGTCTCTACAAAAGTCGGAACACCCTAAAAAGAGGTTCGGTTTTTACTGTTCCTCTTTTTTTCATTTCTTGTATAATTAGTAGTGGATGCCGTAAGGATCCACAAAACACAAACTCGCTTTAAAAAGGAGCTACTAAAATGACTAATCTCACAAGGTATACTGCTTCGGATCTTCCTGCCTTAATGGAGAAGATTGCACGCAATTCAATTGGAATGGATGAATATTTTGACCGCCTTTTCCATCTGCACGAAACCACTACAAATTATCCACCATACAATCTAGTCCAAGTCAGTAACGTAGAATCAAGACTTGAACTTGCTCTTGCTGGATTTAAAAGGAAGGAGGTTTATGTCTACACTCAAGATGGTAAACTTTTTGTGGAGGGTCAAAAAGAAGATAAAGAAACGGAGTCCAACTATCTCCACAAAGGTTTGGCTCAACGGAGTTTTAAGAGAGCGTGGACACTCTCTGATGATACGGAAGTTAGATCAGTTGATTTTGAGGAT
>Ga0129333_10000214_pt1 | contig 41804 bp, 35 predicted proteins | sample CPB6_08_DNA_FD_94474 | JGI IMG/M metagenome (GOLD analysis project Ga0129333, IMG submission 94474) | Freshwater to marine salinity gradient microbial communities from Chesapeake Bay, USA - CPBay_Sum_0.6_0.8_DNA | ecosystem: Environmental > Aquatic > Marine > Coastal | place: USA: Chesapeake... | reverse complement strand
TAGAGCAGTCGCTGGCCCAACGGAACACTTCGGCCATCCAGTAGATCCGCGCCACACTTCCGGGCGACTTCCATGAAGTAATGAAACAGGCGTTGTTTCAGTGGGCTTGCATCTTCCATACGAATGGTGACAGAGGTCAGCAGCCCCTCATAGACTCGCGGCGGTGCAAAGTAGTAACTCGGACCGACCTCTTTCATGTCCATCGATACCGTTTCCCGCGACTCAGGGCAGTTGATCGTAAAGCCACTGGCCATGCATTGGGCCATTGAAAACAGGAAGTCACCGACCCAGGCCATGGGCAGGTAGGCCATGATGTTGTCGTGATCGTTGAGCGCATCGACGGAACAGGCCCCATGGCCAGATGAGAGCATGGACCGGTGGGTCTGGCAGACGCCCTTGGGCCTTCCGGTGGTTCCGGAGGTGTACAGAATCACGCAGACATCATCGGGGTCGCCAAGGTCAACCTCGCGCTCGAAATAATCGGGGTTCGACTGATGAAAGCTGCTGCCAAGTGATACGAGTTCTTCGATTGGCTTGATGTGTTCGTGGGCGTAGTTGCGCAGACCACGGGGATCGAGATAGAAGATGTTGTTCAGCTTTGCTTCTTGGCTGATTTCAAGCAGCTTGTCGACCTGTTCTTGGTCCTCAGCAAAGGCAAAATGGACTTCGGCGTTTTGCAAGACATAGACCATCTCGGCGGCAATTGAATCCTGATAGAGCGGCACTGCAATGCCGCCCAAGCTTTGGGCGGCCAGCATGGCCTGATACAGACGAGGACGGTTATCTCCAATAATGCCGAGCGCCATGCCGCGCTTAAAGCCCAGGCTGGCCAGGCCGCAGGCCAGATCACGCACGGCGTTATAGCTTTCGCTCCAAGTCTCGGTCTGCCAGATGCCCAGATATTTCTCGCGATAGGCAGGCCGCTCAGGCCGCGTCCGGGCGTGCTCGCGTAGGGTGCGAGGAAAGGTCGTGTTGGCTGCTTCAATCACCACGTGTCATCCTGTCCAGGTTACATGTTGCGACGGTATTGGCCGCCGACCGCATACAGGGCCTCGGTAATCTGGCCCAGCGAGCACGAGCGGACGGTGTTCATTAACTCTTCGAAAACATTTTTGTCTTCGATCACGGCCCGCTTCAAACGTTCCAACGCGGGGCCAGACTGGCTGGCGTTGGCCTGATGGAACTGGGCAAGACGTGACAGCTGGCTGCGCTTCTCATCCTCAGTTGAACGGGCAAGTTCAATGGATTCGGGATGCTCGGCAGCCTGGGGTCCGCGAAAGGTATTGACTCCAATAATCTGGAGCTCACCCGTATGTTTCAGGTGTTCGTAATGCATGGACTCGTCTTGGATCTTGCCGCGCTGATAGCCTGTTTCCATTGCACCCAACACGCCGCCGCGCTCGGAGATGCGTTCAAATTCGGACAGCACAGCCTCTTCGACCAAATCGGTGAGCTCTTCAATAATGAAGGAGCCCTGGTTTGGATTATCGCAACGCGACAAGCCCCACTCGCGGTTAATGATCAGCTGAATGGCCATCGCACGGCGGACGCTTTCCTCGGTTGGCGTTGTGATGGCCTCGTCGTAGGCATTGGTGTGCAGGGAGTTACAGTTATCGTAGATTGCAATGAGGGCCTGCAGCGTGGTGCGAATATCGTTGAAGTCAATCTCTTGGGCATGCAGGCTTCGGCCCGAAGTCTGGATGTGATACTTCAGCCTCTGGCTGCGCTCGTTGGCGCCATATTTTTCCCGCATCGCCAGGGCCCAGATTCTGCGCGCAACACGGCCTAGGACCGCATATTCGGGATCCATGCCGTTGCTAAAGAAAAACGACAGGTTGGGTGCGAAATCATCGATACGCATTCCGCGGGCGAGGTAGGACTCAACGTAGGTAAACGCATTTGCAAGCGTGAAGGCCAGCTGAGAAATCGGGTTGGCTCCCGCTTCGGCGATGTGATAGCCGGAAATCGATACCGAGTAAAAATTTCGAACGCCGTTTTCGACAAAGTACGCTTGAATGTCGCCCATCACCTTCAGGCTGAAGTCGGTCGAGAAGATGCAGGTGTTTTGGCCCTGGTCTTCTTTCAGGATGTCGGCCTGCACGGTGCCACGAATATTTTTGAGCACATCGGTGCGAATCATCTGGGATTCATCTGTCGTCAGCGGCCGGCCCTTTTCCTGCGCTGCAGCCTCTGAGGCTTGATCAATGGCCGCGTTAAAAAACATCGCCAGCAGCGTGGGTGCGGGGCCATTGATCGTCATGGAGACAGAGGTCGATGGCGAGCAGAGCGCAAAGCCGGAATACAGGGTCTTCATGTCTTCAAGTGTGGCCACTGAGACCCCCGAGTTGCCGACCTTTCCATAAACATCGGGCCGCTCGCCAGGATCACTGCCATACAGCGTGACCGAGTCGAAGGCCGTGGAAAGACGAATCGCCGGCATGTCGGCTGCCAAAAGCTTAAAGCGTCGGTTGGTCCGTGCGGGATCGCCTTCGCCGGCAAACATCCGGGTCGGATCCTCATCAGCGCGCTTAAACGGAAAGACTCCCGCGGTAAACGGGAAGTGCCCCGGCAGGTTCTCGAGCATCCGCCAGCGCAGGATGTCGCCATGGTCATGAAAGCGTGGCAGGCCGACACGCGGCATTCGGCTTCCCGAGAGTGTCGTGACCCATAGCTCCTGGCGGTCCACGCGGTCCCGTATCCGGGTCTCGAGGACCTCCTCACGATACGACCCGGCGATCTGGGGCCATTGCGCAATTAACGCCTGCTCGGCTTTGCCAAGCGCGGCTTCTCGGGCCGCAATAAGCTCGGTAAACGCCACTGGCTTTCCGCTTGCCGCCGCCATGTCCTGAGCAGCGCGCAGCTGCTGCAGCTCGCGGGCGATGACCGCCTGCTGCTCCAGATGTTCACGGTAGCTCCGAATCGCTGCCGAGATCTCCGCGAGATAGCGCGAGCGGGCCGCCGGAATGATGGCATCACGAGAGTGAGAAAAGCGGACATCGGTCCGCGGAAGTTTTCCTGCGGCTTTTCTTAATCCAAGACTGCCGAGTTCATCAGCGATCGCGTGATACAGCGCGGTGACGCCATCATCGTTAAAGCGTGAAGCCTGGGTGCCAAAGACCGGCATCTTGTCGATGCTGGTGGTCCACTCACCACGGTTGCGCTGGACTTGCTTGCTGACATCGCGTAGCGCGTCCTCGGCGCCACGGCGGTCGAATTTGTTGATGGCGACAAAATTCGCGAAATCCAGCATGTCAATCTTCTCCAGCTGGCTTGCTGCGCCGTACTCGGGTGTCATGACATAAAGGCTGCGGTCAACCAGAGGCACAACGGCAGCATCGCCTTGACCAATACCTGAGGTCTCCACAATGATCAGATCGAATCCTGCCACGGCACAGCACTCGATGGCCTGGGGTAGGGCACCGCTAATTTCGCTGCCAGCATCGCGGGTCGCCAAGGAGCGCATGTAAATATTGGGATGATGGATGGCATTCATGCGAATGCGGTCCCCGAGCAGCGCACCATGCGATTTGCGGCGTGTTGGGTCGATCGAAAGAATTGCGATCCGAATGTCATCGGCATGATCAATCCGAAAACGCAGCACGAGCTCATCGGTGAGCGAGGATTTTCCAGCCCCGCCGGTGCCGGTAATTCCGATGACTGCCGGACGCCGCTGTTTGGCCTCGGCGGACAGTTGATCGGACTCTGCCGCAGACAGCCAGCCATTTTCAGCCATGCTGATGAGCCTGCCGAGCACCCGGGCGTCATCGGCACTGAAACGATCGCCTTGGCCCAACACCTTGAGTAACGCTGCGCCGCCATCCGCCCGCTGGGGCAGGGAACGCTGGATCATGTCGGAGATCATGCCCTGTAGACCAAGCCGCTGCCCGTCTTCAGGGCTGTAGATATAGGTGACGCCGTAATCCATCAGCTCTTTGATTTCAGCAGGCACGATCACGCCGCCGCCGCCGCCAAAGACGCGCACATCTTGGGCACCTTGTTGGCGCAGCGAATCCACCATAAATTTGAAGAATTCAACATGGCCGCCCTGATAACTGGAGACCGCAATTGCCTGCGCGTCCTCCTGGACTGCGGTGTTGACGATCTCCGCGACGGACCGGTTGTGGCCTAGGTGAATGACCTCGCAGCCCTGATCTTGAAGAATACGGCGCACGATGCTGATGGAGGCATCATGGCCATCAAACAAGGAGGCGGCCGTGATAAAACGCGGCGGTGTCTCGCGGACTGATGACTTGGGCAGGTTTTTCAGGATTGAATGGTCAGTCATGCGTTGAGCTGCAGCACTTGGTTTGGTCCTCTGAATCGCGAGACAGTATCAGAACTTGGGGCTGCGGCGCCCTCAGGAAACCCCTGCGTTGGGGATTCCCCGCTTCGATCCAGATCGGTCGATGGCGACATACGTGAGGGTCGCATCCGTGACCTTCACGTTGATGGGATTCTCGGGATTACGCTCTGCGGTGACCTCGACCTGTACGGTGATCGAGGTCTTGCCGACATTCACTTCCCGTGCCCAGAAGCTCAGTAGATCTCCGATTGAGACCGGCTGCTTAAACTGAAAGCTGTTGACTGCGACCGTGGCAACACGGCCCCGGGCGCGGCGGACAGCGATGACGCTGCCGGCAATATCGACCTGGGCCATGACCCAGCCGCCAAAGATATCGCCGTTGGCGTTGGCATCGGCAGGCATGGGAACAACACGAAGGGTCAGCTGACTGTCGGGATGGTGCATGGGGCGCGATCACCTCTCAGGCCAAGGCGCAACGCGGGATGCGGGGCGCTAAATAAGGCTATATTAAGCACGAAAACAGTTAGGGAGCAGCGCAGCAATGGCCGAATTACAAGAATTCGATTTCGGACTCTCCGAGGACCTTCAGGCACTTCGATCCGCCGTTCGAGATTTTGCATCGCAAGAAATCGCGCCCCTCGCAGCGGAACTGGATCGGACCGATCAGTTTCCAATGCACCTTTGGCGCAAGATGGGCGATATCGGCCTGCTGGGCGTGACCGCCGCCGAACAATATGGCGGCGCCGATATGGGCTACTTGGCTCATATGGTGGTCATGGAGGAGATCTCGCGGGCATCGGCCTCGGTTGGCCTTTCGTATGGCGCCCACTCCAATCTCTGCGTGAATCAGATCATGCGCAACGGCACCGATGCCCAACGCGGCCGCTACCTGCCGAAATTGATTTCCGGTGAATTTATCGGGGCCCTTGCCATGAGCGAGCCGGATGCTGGCTCAGATGTGGTCAGCATGAAGCTGCGGGCAGTCGCAAAAGGCGATCGGTATGTTCTGAACGGCTCGAAGATGTGGATTACCAACGGGCCCGATGCAGACGTGCTGGTGGTGTATGCCAAGACCGCTCCTGATGCAGGCCCAAAGGGCATTACCGCGTTTATCGTTGAAAAAGGCATGGCTGGATTTTCGGTAGCGCAAAAGCTCGATAAGCTGGGCATGCGCGGCTCACACACCGGAGAGCTGGTCTTTAAAGACTGCGAAGTCCCGAGCGCGAATATTCTTGGTGCGCTCAATGGTGGTGTTCGAGTGCTTATGAGTGGGCTGGACTATGAGCGTGCGGTGCTGGCTGCCGGGCCGCTGGGCATCATGGCGGCCTGTATGGATGCGGTGGTGCCTTACATTCACGAGCGCAAACAGTTTGGCCGGTCAATCGGCGAGTTTCAGCTGATACAGGGAAAGATCGCGGATATGTATACCACGCTGCAAGCCTGCAGGGCGTATTGCTACGCGGTTGGAAAGCGGCTCGATGCGTTGGGCCCTGGTGAGCACCGCGGTGTGCGAAAAGATGCTGCAGGGGTCATTCTCTACACCGCTGAGAAGGCGACCTGGATGGCCGGCGAGGCCATTCAGATTTTGGGTGGCAATGGCTATGTGAATGAATATCCAACAGGCCGGCTCTGGCGAGACGCAAAACTCTATGAGATCGGCGCTGGCACAAGCGAGATTCGACGCATGCTGATTGGCCGTGAGTTGTTTGACGAGACTGCCTAGGTCTGCGCCGTGTCGATCATTGACTCATTGATCAATACACGCTCTGAGGCGTATCAGGCCAATGCCGCAGCAATGCGAAAGCTGGTCAGCGATCTGCGTGACCGTGTAGCTCGGGCAAGCCTGGGTGGCGGCGAGCAGGCGCGGGATAAGCATCTTGCCCGCGGCAAACTCTTGCCGCGTGATCGGGTGGACAGTCTGCTTGACCCCGGCAGCCCGTTTCTTGAGTTTTCACCCTTAGCCGGCTGTGGCGTGTATCAGGATCCGGATGGTACGGATGCTGCGCCCGGCGCTGGCCTGATCACCGGCATCGGCAGAGTCTCTGGCCAGCTCTGCGTTGTGGTCTGCAATGACGCCACCGTAAAGGGGGGAACCTACTTTCCGTTAACGGTGAAAAAGCATCTTCGGGCCCAGGAAATCGCTGAGCAGAATAATCTACCTTGCATTTATCTGGTGGATTCAGGCGGAGCGAACCTGCCGAATCAAGACGAAGTCTTTCCAGATCGTGAGCATTTCGGCAGGATTTTCTTTAATCAGGCCCAGATGTCTGCAAAAGGCATCACGCAGATTGCTGTCGTGATGGGCTCTTGCACGGCGGGAGGCGCGTACGTGCCTGCCATGAGCGATGAGTCGATTATCGTTAAAGAGCAGGGCACGATTTTCTTGGGTGGGCCGCCGCTGGTGAAGGCCGCCACAGGCGAAGAAGTCAGTGCCGAAGATCTCGGCGGAGCAGATGTCCACACCCGGCTCTCCGGTGTCGCGGATCACTTTGCCTTCAATGATGGCCATGCGTTGGGAATTGCACGGCGGCTCGTTGCGCGGCTGAATCGGCCATCAGGCCGGCCTGCCGATCAGCCCAACTTTCAAAGCCCCCGCTATGACCCCAGCGAGCTCTACGGAGTGGTGCCGGCGGAGTCTCGTCATCCCTATGATGTGCGGGAAGTCATCGCCCGCATTGTGGATGGCAGTGCTTTTGATGAATTCAAGGCCCGCTACGGCGCAACGCTGGTCACCGGATTTGCCAGCATTTACGGCTACACCGTGGGCATCATCGCCAACAATGGAATTCTGTTTTCAGAAAGCGCACAAAAGGGTGCGCATTTCATCGAGTTGTGCTGTCAGCGCAAGATTCCTTTGGTGTTTTTACAAAACATCACCGGCTTTATGGTGGGCCGACGCTATGAAAATGAAGGCATTGCCAAGCATGGCGCAAAGCTCGTCACGGCGGTTGCCACTGCAGCGGTGCCGAAGTTTACGGTCATCATCGGCGGCTCGTTTGGTGCGGGCAATTACGGCATGTGTGGCCGGGCATTTTCCCCGCGCATGCTGTGGATGTGGCCAAACGCTCGGATCTCGGTCATGGGTGGCGAACAAGCCGCCAGCGTGCTGGCGACCGTGCGTCGCGATGGCCTAAAACTTAAAGGCCAGGAGTGGAGCGCCGCCGAGGAGGAGGCCTTTAAAAACCCGATCCGCGCGCAGTATGAGCGCGAGGGCCATCCGTATTACGCCACGGCGCGGCTATGGGACGATGGTGTGATTGATCCTGCCGATACGCGCCGTGTACTTGGCCTGGGCCTGGCTGTAAGCCTTCATGCACCCATTCCCGAGACGCGATTTGGCGTCTTCCGCATGTAACGCTGCACGGCCCAGTCATGAACACGACAATTAATAAGATTTTGATTGCCAATCGCGGTGAGATCGCCTGCAGAATTATCCGGTCTTGTAAACGTATGGGAATCGGCACCGTCGCGGTGTTTTCCGATGCTGATCAGCATGCACTGCATGTTGCCCTTGCCGATGAGGCGGTTCGCATAGGCGGGCCGCTGCCTGCCGAGAGTTATTTAAAGGGCGAAGCCCTGATTGCGGCTGCCCAACGCACCGGCGTCCAGGCGGTCCACCCGGGCTATGGTTTTCTTTCCGAAAATAGTGGCTTTGCCCTGGCCTGCGAGCAGGCAGGATTGATTTTTATTGGCCCGCCAGCAAAGGCGATTGATCTGATGGGGTCAAAATCGGCCGCCAAGCTACTGATGGACAGCAAAGGCGTACCGACCGTGCCGGGCTACAGCGGCGACGATCAATCGGCCAACCGACTGCGCACCGAAGCCCAGCGCGTCGGGTTTCCCGTGATGATTAAAGCAGTCTCCGGCGGCGGCGGCCGGGGCATTCGTATTGTTGAGCGACTTGAAGATTTCGATGCTGCGTTGCAGTCCTGCCAGCGTGAGGCAAAGGCAGGCTTTGCGGACGATCGGGTCCTAATTGAGCGCTACTTGCCCATGGCCCGCCATATCGAGGTTCAGGTGTTCGCGGATGCGCACGGCAATGTAGTGCATTTGTTTGAGCGTGATTGTTCAACACAGCGGCGCCACCAAAAGCTCATTGAGGAGTCGCCTGCACCCGGGTTAACCGCCGCCCAGCGTCAATCGATTTGTGAGGCCGCGGTGCGGGCCACCAGTGGCATTGACTATCGCGGCGCAGGCACGGTTGAGTTTATTGCCGAGACCGATGCTAACGGCCGTGTTGGTGAGTTTTATTTCATGGAGATGAACACCCGGCTTCAGGTCGAACACCCGGTTACGGAAATGGTCACGGGCCTTGATCTGGTGGAGTGGCAGATCAGAATCGCACGGGGCGAATCCATTTCATTGCAGCAGTCCGAGATCTCCGCCCGTGGGCACGCCATTGAAGTGCGGATTTGCGCCGAAGATTCCGGCCGCGATTTTCTTCCAGCCACCGGAAGACTGCACTACCTGCGACTCCCGTCAGGGATTCCCGGCGAGGTTCGTGTGGAGTCAGGGGTGCAACAGGGTGATGAGATCACCTTGTTTTACGACTCCATGTTGACGAAGTTAATCGTCTGGGCTGCCGACCGGCCCGCGGCGATTGCGCGGCTGCAGATGGCCCTTCAGGAGTGCGTTTTCTCCGGGGTGGGATCGAATGTTGGCCTGCATCAGAAGATTTTGGCCCTTGATGATTTTGCCCAAGGCCGGCTATTCACTGGATTGATGGGCTGCCATTGGCAGGCGTTACAGGCCGTACATGTGCCAGATGCCGCAGCGATCGCGCTTGCAGTCGCCGGCGTGCTCAATTCACAGCGCGATGGCCAAGGCTTGGTTCCCGGTGCATGCAGCCCCCTGAACGTGAATGATCCCTGGGCGATGCAAGATGATTGGCGGCTTTTTTCTGCGCGTCAGAGAACCTTTGATTTTCACTATTTGTCACAAGCGGAATCCGATCAGCGCGTTGTTGCAACGCTTGACGTCTCGGCAGGCCAGCTGGTGGTCATGGATAAGGCACAGGCGTTTCGATGGGGCCGGCTGGATCAGGAAGGCGGGCTGATGGTGCATCTGGGCGATATGACCGCGAAAGGACAGGTACGCTTGGATGCTGAGCTCAAGCTGCATGTCCGAACGCAGCAGGGCGAGTTTGACTTCCGGCTTGCGGATGCCTTTGCCGCCGGCGACGATCGCGATGCCGCGGCCGCCTCGTTGCGTGCGCCAATGCCCGGGCTCGTGCTCGCGGTGTCTTGCGCGCCGGGCGATCACGTGAAAAAAGGTGATCCATTGATGGTCTTAACGGCGATGAAGCTTGAGCAGACCATCGTAGCGCCTCGGGACGGCGTGATCGAAGAGGTCTTCTTCTCAGCCCAGGACCAGGTCGCCGAGGGCGCGGTACTGGTGAAGTTTCAAGACGCGCCAGCAGCCCACTGAGGCGGCTTGGCTTCGGTAGCGGCTGCCAGCCCGCTTAAAATACCGAGGCGCTAATGTGGCGCTGCCTTTCACCCAAAAAATTCTCATGGTCAATATCACTTTGCCAGATGGCTCAGTACGAAGTTTCCCCGGTGCCGTTAAGGTTGCCGATGTCGCCGCAAGTATTGGGGCCGGTCTCGCGAAGGCGGCCATCGCAGGCAAGGTGGATGGCCAGCTGGTCGACACCAGCTTTGTTTTGGAGTCGGATGCATCGCTTGCGATCGTGACCGAGCGTGATCCGGAGGGCCTCGAAATCATTCGCCACTCCTCGGCTCACTTGTTGGCCTACGCTGCGCAAAAACTCTTTCCGGGCCTGCAAGTCACGATCGGCCCCGTGATCGAGAGCGGGTTTTATTACGATTTCGCTTATTCGCGGCCGTTAACGCCAGAGGATCTTCAGGCCATTGAGAACAAGATGCGGGAGCTTGCTGCTCAAGACGAGCCCGTGGTGCGGGAGGTCTGGGATCGCGACGAAGCTATTCGGCTGTTTTTATCGATGGGCGAGAAATACAAGGCCGAAATCATCGAATCCATTCCGAAGGGCGAGCAGATTTCGCTGTACCGCGAGGGTGAGTTCGTCGATCTGTGCCGGGGCCCCCATGTGCCTTCGACCGGAAAGCTGAAGGTTTTTAAGCTGATGAAAGTCGCTGGCGCTTACTGGCGGGGCGATCATCGCAACGAGATGCTGCAGCGGGTCTACGGTACGGCATTTGCAAAAAAAGAAGAGCTCGATACCTATCTGCATCAGCTTGAAGAAGCCGAAAAGCGAGACCACCGAAAGCTTGGCAAGGCGCTTGACCTCTTTCACATGCAGGATAACGCGCCCGGTATGGTGTTCTGGCACCCCAAGGGCTGGTCGATTTGGCAGCAGGTCGAGCAGTACTTGCGTCGGGTTTACCTGGAATCCGGCTACCAGGAGGTGAAGTGTCCACAGATTTTGGATCGATCACTCTGGGAGGCTTCCGGGCACTGGGAGCACTACAAAGACAACATGTTTACCACCGCCTCAGAGAACCGGGACTATGCGGTCAAGCCCATGAATTGTCCCGGCCATATCCAGGTTTTTAATTCGGGGCTACGCTCATATCGGGACCTGCCGCTGCGCTACGGTGAATTCGGCTCCTGCCACCGCAATGAATCCTCAGGCAGTCTGCATGGCCTGCTGCGCGTACGGGGCTTCACACAGGACGATGGCCATATTTTCTGTACCGAGGACCAAATACAGTCAGAGGTCGATGCCTTCACGCGCAAACTCCTTGAGGTCTACAAAGATTTTGGATTTTCGAATGTGATCTACCGGCTCTCGACCCGGCCCGCGAATCGGGTGGGGTCGGATGAGAGCTGGGACAAAGCAGAAAAAGCGTTGGCTGAGGCCCTCAATAACGTCGGCGTGCAGTGGGAGGAGCTCAAAGGTGAGGGTGCCTTCTACGGCCCGAAGATCGAATATTCGCTAAAAGACTCTCTCGGCCGAGTTTGGCAGTGCGGAACCATTCAGGTGGATTTCAATATGCCAGTGCGGCTGGGGGCCGAATTTGTGGACGCGGATAACACCCGCAAGCCCCCCGTGATGCTGCACCGGGCGATTGTGGGCTCGTTGGAGCGGTTTATCGGCATCCTGATCGAGAACCACGCGGGAGCGATGCCAGCCTGGCTTGCCCCGGTCCAAGCCGTCGTGGCCTCCATCACCGATGGCCAGGCGGAATATGCCGCCGGTGTGGCAAAAAGCCTGCAGGCCCTGGGTTTTAGAGTCGAAGCGGATTTGCGGGGGGAGAAAATCTCCCTTAAAATCAGAGAGTTAAGTCTTCAAAAGGTGCCCTTTATCTTGGTCGTCGGCGATCAAGAGCGGGCGTCCTCCCGGGTAACCGTTCGGGCCCGCGGAGGGAAAGACCTAGGGGCCATGACCGTAGACGCCTTTGCTGATCGGCTCAACGCAGAGCTTCGATCGCGGCAATAAGGCGTCTTCGTTTTTTTAATTGTTATAGGGAAAGAATAATCGCTACAGAACGTTCGCATCGCATCAACGGTGAAATAACAGCGCCTGAAGTCCGACTGGTTGGAGTGAACAACGAAGCCCTTGGCATCGTCAGGGTCCCCGAAGCAATCCGGATGGCCGATGAGGCCGAAGTCGATCTGGTCGAGATAGCGCCCCAAGCAGAGCCGCCAGTCTGCAAGCTCATGGACTACGGCAAGTTTAAGTACCAAGAGCAAAAACGTGCCCACGATGCGCGTCTGAAGCAGAAAATTATCCAGGTCAAGGAGGTCAAATTCAGGCCTGGCACGGATGAAAATGATTACCAGGTGAAGCTGCGCAATTTGCTGCGGTTTCTCGAAGAAGGCGATAAGGTAAAAATCACCTTGCGCTTTCGGGGCCGAGAAATGGTCCACCAGGAGTACGGAGTTCGTCAGCTTGAGCGTCTCAGAACCGATCTTGAGCAGTTTGCCCAGGTGGAGCAGATGCCCAAACTGGAGGGCCGTCAGATGGTGATGGTGATGGCCCCGAAAAAGAAGAAGTAGTTGTACGAGGAGTTGTAGTTGTAGTGGCAGTGAGAAATTTGCCTCGCCAGGTTTTCAAAGTGCTTTGCAGTCATGCTGCAGCCACCTGAGCAGGTTTTAAAACGGAGCTTTACATGCCCAAAATGAAGACCAAGAAGGCTGCTGCAAAGCGCTTTCAGGCCCGTGGAAGCGGGTCAATCAAACGCGCGCACGCTACCAAGCGCCATATTTTGACCAAGCGGACGACCAAAAATAAGCGTCAACTGCGTGGCACTCTGACGGTGCATGAATCGGACATCCAGCGTGTCCGCGACATGATGCCTTACGCTTAAAAGGAGAACCGTCATGCCTCGCGTTAAACGTGGAGTTACCGCCCGAGCACGCCACAAAAAAATCTTGGCCCGCGCCAAGGGCTTTCGTGGCCGCCGCAATAATGTCTTTCGTGTCGCCAAGCAGGCGGTGATGCGTGCTGGCCAGTATGCCTATCGGGATCGTCGCAATCGCAAGCGCGTGTTCCGTGCGCTCTGGATTACGCGGATCAATGCAGCCTGCCGCACACTGGATATCAATTACAGCCGATTCATGGCTGGCTTAAAGAAGGCCAACATCGATCTGGATCGCAAGGTACTCGCTGATCTGGCAGTGATGGATAAGGCTGCCTTTGCCGCCATCGTCACCTCCGTAAAAGCCGCCCTGGCGAAGTAGCCGCGCTTTCGTCGGCAGGCTAGACCCCGTCACTGGCGATGAGCGAACTCGCGCGTCTCGTAGAAGAAGCGAAATTGGCGTTTTCTCAGGCTGCTGATTCGGCAGCACTGGAAAATGCCAAGGCCCGCTTTCTTGGAAAAAACGGTGCGCTGACCGAGCAGCTTAAGGCCCTTGGTCAGGCCGATGCCGAAACCAAGAAAACGCTTGGTGCTGCGATCAATGGCGTGAAGCAGCAGATCGAATCTCTGCTCGCGAGTCGCCGGGAGGCCATTGTCGAGTCTGAATTGAATCGTCGGCTGGCGGCCGAGGCGATCGATGTCTCCCAGGATGGCCGTGGCCACGCCGTAGGTGCGATCCATCCTGTCATTCGTACCTGGCGCCGGGTCGAGGAGCTCTTTCAGTCAATCGGCTTTGATGTGGCCGATGGTCCCGAGATCGAGACTGACTGGATGAATTTCACGGCCTTGAATAATCCCGAAAACCATCCGGCCCGGTCGATGCAGGATACCTTTTATCTCGAAAAGAAAGACGAGACTGGCCTGCCGCTTTTGCTGCGCACCCATACCAGTCCGATGCAGGTCCGCTACGCTCGGACTCACAAGCCGCCGATCAAGGTGATCGCTCCAGGCCGCACGTATCGGGTGGATAGCGATGCAACCCACTCACCAATGTTTCATCAGGTCGAGGGCCTGTGGATCGATGAGCATATTTCGTTTGCGGATCTGAAAGGGGTTTACACCGATTTTCTTCAGCGCTTTTATGAAACGGATCAGCTGCAGGTACGCTTTCGTCCCTCATTTTTTCCATTCACCGAGCCCTCGGCCGAGATTGATATGCGCTTTGAGTCTGGCCCGCTCAAAGGCCGCTGGCTAGAGATTGCGGGCTCGGGGCAGGTGCATCCAAAAGTGGTGCGCCATTTCGGGCTTGATCCCGAACGCTATATCGGCTTTGCATTTGGCACCGGCCTTGAGCGCATGACCATGCTGCGTTATGGCATCGCGGACCTGCGCCTATTTTTTGATAACGATCTGCGCTTTTTGCGCCAATTTGCCTAAGGACATTTCAAGATGCGCGTTCCTGAGCAGTGGCTAAGGGCGATGGTCAATCCGCCGATCGACTCCGAGATGCTTGCCGATGCACTCACCATGGCGGGCCTTGAGGTCGAGGATACGCTTCCCCTTGCGCCCGAATTTTCGGGCGTGCTGGTTGGCCGTGTCACCGCTGTCACGCCGCACCCGGATGCAGATCGGCTGCGGATTTGCACCGTGGATATCGGTCAGCCGGACATGCTGCAGATTGTCTGTGGCGCACCGAATGTTCAAGCAGGCATGGTTGCGCCATGTGCCACTGAGGGCGCTGTACTTCCTGGCGGCTTCAGGATCAAGCGGGCGAAGATGCGTGGGGTTGAGAGCCAGGGCATGCTCTGCTCAGCGAAGGAGCTCGGAATCTCCGAGGACGCTGAGGGTCTGCTCGCCTTGCCCGAATCATTTTCGGCAGCGCTTGGCAAGAACCTGCGCGAGGCAATGAATCTTGATGCCCGTGTGTTGGAGATCAAGCTGACGCCAAATCGCGCAGATTGTTTATCGATTGCTGGCGTAGCCCGTGAGGTCGCGGCGTTGACGTCAGCCCCCCTGACCACGCCGAGCTGGCCATCCGTGGCTCCAACCGTTTCAGACAAGGTTCCCGTGCGGATTGAGGCCGCGGATTTATGTGGCCGCTTTTCGGGCCGCGTCGTGAAGGGCGTTAACGCAAACGCAGTCACACCGGACTGGATGCGCAGCCGGCTCGAGCAGGCTGGCCAGCGATCGATCTCGGCACTTGTTGATATTTCAAACTACGTCATGCTTGAGCTTGGCCGGCCGAGCCATATTTTCGATGCCGACAAAATTCACGGGCCACTGGTGGTGCGCTGGGCTCATTCTGGCGAGAGAATCAAGCTCTTAAATGAGCAAGAGTTCACGCTGGATCCATCCGTGGGTGTGATTGCCGATGACCGTGGCCCCGAGTCGATGGCGGGCATCATGGGCGGTGATGCCACCGCCGTTTCGCTTGAAACCAGAAATGTCTACATTGAGGCTGCATTCTGGTGGCCTGATTCAATTCGCGGCCGCGCACGGCGGTTTGGATTTAGCACCGAGGCGGGCCATCGTTTTGAGCGCGGCGTCGACTGGGAAACCACGGTCGCCCATGTCGATTACATCACCCATCTTATTCAAAGCATCTGTGGCGGGGCGGCGGGTCCGATGGATGATCAGACCCTGAGAGTGCCGGACCGGGCGCCGGTCTCCATGCGCGTTGCCCGCTGCTGCAAGGTGCTTGGCATTACGGTGACCGCGCAGGATTGTTTGAATATCTTTTCCCGACTTGGCCTGGCTGCTGAGGTCTCAAAGTCAGAGACGGGGGAGGTCATTCGTGTCACGCCGCCCTCATTCCGATTTGATCTCGAGATCGAGGAGGACCTGATTGAAGAGGTGGCCCGCATCCATGGGTTTGAACGCATTCCTGCCCAGCCTCCGCGTGCAAGTGCAGCGATGTTTTCGCGGCCTGAGGCAAGCCGATCATCAATGCAGCTGCGAGATCGGATGGTGGCTGCAGACTATGTCGAGGCGATCACCTATAGTTTTATCAGTCAGGACCAGGCCGAACCTTTTCTTGTGGGCGCACCCCCACTCCGGCTGCTCAATCCGATGGCGTCGCATCAGTCAGTGATGCGGCCCAGCCTATTGCCGGGATTGCTCGAAGCCACGGTTGCCAACATGAATCGCAAGGCATTGCGAGTTCGACTATTTGAGATCGGCCGGACTTATCACGACGACCCCGCTCAGCGGGCAGGGGACTGGGCCGTTGGGGGTATCCGTCAGCCGTTGCGGCTTGCGGGCGTGGCATTTGGTTTCGCTGCCGATGAGCAGTGGGGGCTAGCGGCAAGGCCAGTTGATTTTTTTGATGTGAAAGGTGATTTGCAGCGCCTGGCAGCACCTTCTTTGCTCACTACCCGGGCACTGGGTGCGGAGCATCGGGCCCTTCATCCGGGTCGCAGCGCTCAGGTCATGATTGCAGGTAAGCCGGTGGGATTCATCGGAGAGCTCCACCCCCGCCTGGTGCAGGGCCTGGAGCTTGCCGGAGCCCCGATTGTTTTTGAGCTCGAATTGGAACCACTTTCCAAGGCTGCCGTACCCCAGCCACAGGAGCCTTCAAAGTTCCCCCCGGTCATTCGAGACCTGGCCTTGGTCGTCGACCTCAAAACCCCAGCCGGAGCCATGTTAGACCGGATCAATCACCTAAAAAACCAGTCAAAACAAGGGTCTTGGATTACTAATGTCAAGTGTTTTGATGAATATCGAGGTAAGGGATTGTCCGAAAAGGAAAAAAGCCTTGCTTTCCGATTTATACTGCAGAGTCCCGAGGCAACACTACAGGATACGGAGGTTGATCAGCTGATGGCCGACATCATCAAACTGATGCAGGCCGAATTCGCCGCTCGACTCCGCTCCTGACTCTGAACTGTGCACTTCGATTCGAAGACCTTATCGGGCCCGGCGCCCGTAGCAATGTCGTCTCCACCCACGGGGGAGGCATTGCCCCGGCTGCTCGAACACGCGGGCTTGAAGTCACCTGAAGACAGCCTGACCAAGGCCGAGCTCGCCGATTTGCTGTTTGAAGTGGTGGGCCTGAACAAACGTGAGGCCAAAGAGGTCGTCGATATCTTTTTTGAAGAAATCCGAGAGACCCTGGTTGGCGGTACCAGCGTGAAGCTCTCTGGATTCGGAAATTTTCAGCTTCGCGATAAGCCGCAGCGGCCTGGTCGCAATCCCAAGACGGGGGAGGAAATCCCGATCGCGGCGCGGCGAGTGGTGACGTTTCATGCTAGCCAGAAACTTAAGTCGTATGTCCAGGATCCATCGAAAAAACCGCTGGATGCCTACGCCGATGATGAACCCAGCGTCGGTTAGCCACCCCGAGGCCTGAGCATTTCGCGCTAAAACATGATGGATAGTCGTGTCGCCTCGCCTCTGCTGCCGCCAATTCCCGCCAAGCGTTATTTCACCATTGGCGAGGTCAGTGAGCTCTGCGCGGTGAAGCCCCACGTACTGCGCTACTGGGAACAGGAATTTACCCAGCTGCGGCCGATGAAGCGGCGCGGGAATCGCCGCTATTATCAGCATCATGAGGTTCTACTGATTCGCAAAATTCGCGAGTTGCTCTACGATCAGGGTTTCACCATCAGTGGCGCCCGCAATCAATTGATGGAGGGCCGCACGAATGGTGATGCAGGCCCATCACGCAGCGACTCCGCACCAGTGATGAATTCATTGCCCTCCGCACCGAATGACCTGCGTGGTGAGTTGGCTGCAGTTCTGCAGATCCTGAAGGGCAGCGGGCCTCGGCTATAATTGTGGGTTCGGTCGGGGCGTAGCGCAGCCTGGTAGCGCACTTGCATGGGGTGCAAGGGGTCGGATGTTCGAATCATCTCGCCCCGACCATTTCGAATTTCCCCTGAGGTTTCATCGTTCAAACTCCATGATGTCGTTCCGGTGGGTTCTCGCGGCGCTCAGCGCAGGTTTTCTCTCGGGCTGCTCAAGCCTGGATGTCTTGAATGTGATTTCAAAATCCCCGCAGACGGCCTCTGTCACCCTGAGTTATGGGCCTTCGGCGCGACAGCGCGTCGAGTTCTATCCAGCGCCGCGCAATACGGCTGCAAACCCCGTACCCGTGATCGTGTTTTTCTACGGCGGTGCGTGGGAGAGCGGTTCACGGCTCGACTACGGCTTTATTGCGAGAACCTTCAATGACTTGGGCTACTTGGTGGCGATTCCGGATTATCGACTCACGCCTGAGGCCACCTATCCCGGCTTTGTTCGAGATAGCGCGCAGGCGTTGCGGCTGGTTATCGAGCAGGCCGAACGTTTTGGCGGTGATGCACAGCGTATCGTGCTGGCAGGCCATTCGGCCGGCGCCTACAACGCCATCATCCTTGCCACCGATTCCCGTTGGCTGTCGGAATCCGAGCGACGCCGAATTCGTGGTGTCATTGGCCTATCTTCCCCCGTTAATTTCTTGCCGATTCAAATGCCTGCAGCTCAGCGGGCCTTCAACTGGCCCGACACCCCCCGCGACTCACAGCCCATTGAGCATGTATCGGCCGCCTCTCCACCGATGCTGCTGCTGTCGGCCAAGCGGGATCCTTTGGTGGATCCGCAGATGAATTCCGCAACTTTGGCCGAGCGTCTGCGGGCAGCGGGAGTCTATGTCAAGATGGAAGTGTTTGACGGCCCCTTTGGCCTTGTGAGCCATTCCAGTCTTGTGGCGAGCCTCTCCGATCGGCTCTCATTCTTGGCCCCAACGATTGAGCGTTCGAAGGCCTTCATTGAAATGGTGGTCCGATAGTGTGTTCCTACATTTGCATCGGTAGTGGAGAGTGTTTATGCATCCGTTTCATTTAGCGTTTCCTGTCCATGACTTACATAAGGCCCGTGCGTTTTATGGTGGGTTGCTGGGCTGCCCAGAGGGCCGCAGCTCGGATGAGTGGATCGACTTCAATCTGTACGGCCATCAAATCGTAGCCCATCTGGCAAAGGGCGGCGCAGCCCACGACCCACAAAACGAAGTCGATGGCAAACAGGTACCGGTGCGTCACTTCGGCATTGTGTTGTCGATGCCCGAATGGCAGGAGATGGCAGACAAGCTGAAGGCCGCCGGTATCCAGTTTGTGATTGAGCCTTACATTCGATTCAAAGGAGAGGTCGGGGAGCAGGCCACCATGTTCTTTCTGGATCCCTCTGGCAACGCAATTGAATTCAAAGCGATGGCGCACCCCGACCGTCTATTTGCAAAATAGATAACGGAAATTTGTCTAGGTCACAAAATTTGATCGATGCGTACGGCGAGATAATGCCGTGCGGTTGTAAAGCATTACACTTAACCCAGTTTGAAATTGGTCAAACGCCGTCACGTGGTGCCTGCTGAGCGCAGGTTAAACGGGAAGCCGGTGTGAATCCGGCGCTTTCCCCGAAACAGTAACGGTTGTGGTGATTCAAGGCGGCTCGCATCTGCTGGGCCGGCCACTGGGGTGAGGATGCCCTGGGAAGGCGTTGAGTCACCGTCCCGCTGCAACGGGAGACAACCGAAGTCTGGATACCGGCCCGCGACGTGAATGCTTTTTGTCGCCTCGGGGACTGGGGACAAGAAAGGTTAATCATGTCCCTGCGCGTTTTGTCGGCCCTCAGTCTGCTGACGCTGAGCCTGAGCACCGCGTTGGCCCAGACCCGAAGTCAGGCCAGCCTTCCCGAGCGCGGGTTGCCGCTCTTGAATCCAGTGGTGGTGAGTGCGGCGCGCGTCGAGCAGCCCTTAGCGGATGTCATCCCGAGCCTGACGGTGATCTCGCGAGAGGAGATTGAGCGATCGGGCGCCCCCACACTCATTGATCTTATCCAGGGGGAAGCTGGTGTTGAGATCGGGCGAAACGGGGGACCAGGCACCGTTTCATCGATCTTCTTGCGCGGACAAAACAGTACCAGTGCGGCGGTGTTTATTGACGGCGTCAGAGCGCAAACCGATCAGATTGGCACCATCAAGCTGATCGATATCCCGTTAAACATGATTGACCGCATTGAGATCCTACGAGGAAACGTGGGTGCTCTGTATGGCGAATCAGCAATCGGCGGGGTGATCAATATCTACACCCGACAGCCGAGCACTGGAACGGGTATCCAGGCGGCGTTATCGGCTGGCTCATTCAGCACGTATGATCTTTTTGCACGCATCAACAGCTCGTTGGCCGCGACCCGATATCAGCTGTCTTTCCAGCGCTTTCAGAGTGGCGGATTCTCCGCCATGAACAATCGACAGAATACGGCGGTGAATCCCGATCGAGATCAGTTTCACCGAGAGTCGATCTTTGCGCGTGTGGACCATGATCTGAGCCCACGAGTGAGTCTGGGGCTGTCGGCCAATAGCATCCAAAGTGTGGTGGATTATGACAGCGGCTTCGCAGTAGCGTCGGATACGCATCAACTGAGGACCAACTCTTCAGACTTAACGTTGTACTCACGCTTTCGATTACTTCCCGACGTACTGTCCAATGTCAGCCTGACCCACTCGGACTTACTCTATCTTGATTACAAGAATGCCTCTCAGCTTTCCGAGGCAAGTGGCGGAAGAATTCGGGGGCAACAAAACTCTCTGCGTGTCGACAACACTGCGGTGCTGCGAAACGGCGCCATCATTTTTGGCCTGGAGTCGATTGCATCCGACACCTCAAGCCGGGGCTCAAGGCATGAGCGGCAGCAGCTTGGAGGCTACCTGGGCTATAGCGCTCGTGCTGGCCGACTGGATGTGCAGGCCAATACCCGGGTAGACGAGGTCTCAGGAGTGTCGAGCGGCTCAAAAGCCACCCAGAGCGCAAGCACTTGGCTTGCCGGTGTTGGTTTCGCGGCCTCTGATGTGGTTCGGCTCACCGCTTCGATGTCGACGGCATTTCGCGCGCCGGCAACGGGAGAGCTTTACGGCTGGGGCGGCAATGCGGGTCTTCGGCCCGAGGAGCACAGCTCCTCTGAATTAGGAATCTCGGTCACTACAGGCTTCGGCGCACTCAGGCTAGTTCACTTTGACACCAATACCCAGAACGCCATTGTTTATGCCAACAGCACCTACATCAACGTCGGCCGTGTGGAAAATCGCGGCCTGGAGCTGAACTATGGGGCTCAGCTTGGCGACCTTCGCTTTAAGCTTTCGGCAGTCTCTCAGGATCCGCGAAACACGCAGACGGGAGCCAGGCTAGCGCGGCGGGCCAAAGAGTACGGCTCGCTGGATCTCTCGTCGGCGCGCGGGCAGTATGAGGTCGGGGGCCGCCTGATTGTCTCTGGGGATCGAATGGATGGAACGGCACGACTTGAGCCTTACGCTGTCTTGCATCTGTATCTCGGCCTGCGCTTGAATCCCCAATGGCAGGCCAGGGTTCGCCTGGAAAATGCTTTCGACCGGGATTATCAATTGGTCTACGGCTACAACACTCCGCCTCGAGGAATTTTCGCGACTCTGCGATATTCGCCAGCCAATTAGTGCAGATGCTGACTGGGCTGTTCCGCGACATCGGGCAGCTCTGCATGGACCATTTCACCATCCTCATTGGGATAGAGCGGGGCGCCGCAGTCGTCACAGTATTCCATCGGCAGGCGCTGCCTCAGCATGAGGATCCGCTGCAACCCCGCATCGCGCAGCGTGGTCTCAATCTCTTCTGCGACATCGCTCATTTCATCCTCCGCGCCGAGCAGTGGCCAGACCACGCCGTGGATCACTTCCTCCTCCTCGGCAACTGCAAATCCAATTCGGTATTCCTCAAGCTGCCGGTTATAGCAGCCGCCGATCACGGCGACCAGCGCATTCGGGGTTACGCCCAGCGTGGTGGCCAGAAATGCGACTGAGGCTCGAATGGAAAACGGACGGGCTGATCGATCAGCATCTCGGCAGGCCACGTAATAGGCCCGTGGCAGCATGCTTTCAAACGCACAGGCGGGCAGCAGTGGGGCCAAGGCCTCTTGGCTTGCCTGCACCCAACGCCCAGCCACTTGTTCGCGGGTTGCATCACCGGACTGCCAACGAAAGATGGCTTCTCCGCGCGGCGCAGAGACGACCCCAATGAGGTAGCGCTGATCGGCCAGAAACTGTGCGGTCTCCTTGAGCGAGGCAGGGTCCACCTTCAACAAACCCTCGCTCAAGGTCTGGGTCAGAGTCTGCCGAAGTTCTGCAGTATCGCAAAAGGTTTCGGGCAACTGATCCGGTGAAAACAAATAATTGGCCAAGGTGACATCAGCGGCAGCCGTAAACACAGTCTCCATCAGTGCATTACGGGTCGATTTCACGATCGCTGCTGGAACTGGCCGTGTTGGCAGTGGCATACGCGACCAGGCCAACACAGGGGCTGCAAAAAGCAATACATCGCGGTCCCCATCCGAGGTCGCTGCTAACGCGTGCTCGACACGGCCTTCGATGGCGTCTGCCAGTTCTTCGTACGCCCGCGACTCGCGGTCAGCAAGCCGATCGAGGGCGGCATTCAATGACCCCTCATCGCCAGTCTTCAGTAGCGACTCGATCTCACGCTCAAGCCGTGATTCCCAGAAGTGATCCTCTGCACGGCTGCCCGACTGTGCCAGGCCCTCGGCAAATTCGATGAGGGCGTCGGCCTCGCGCGATGCTCGGCCGCGGCGGGAGGAGGGAGATTTTTTCATAACGAATCCAAATCGAAAGTAGAGGCAGTGGGATGAAGTTTACTTGAGCGATGGCGGAAATTCGGTGTCTTCATGTGGTTCAAAAGCCTTTTCGCCGGTCGGATCGGGAGATAATGACGCCCTAGGAGGAGTCGAGATGTCGGCCATGTCCCCGCTGCCAAAACTAGAGAAACTGGATCGCTTTGTAGCGGCTTTAGGGGCCTTGCTCGATAAGACCGCCGAGCAGGGATCGCCGCATTTTCTCAATCAGGTGAGCAGCCTTTTGGCGGCGCTGGTTCGCGAAGATAACTGGCTGCCGGCCCCTTACGCTGCACCCCATCCCCAGTATTACCAGCAGTACTGCCTGCATCGCGATCGACGGGGTCGATTTTCAGTGGTGAGTTTTGTCTGGGGCCCTGGCCAGTTCACTCCCGTGCACGATCACACCATCTGGGGCGTGATTGGAATGCTGCGCGGCCATGAGCACTCGCAGCGCTATGTGATTGGCAGCGATGGTATTCCCTCGCCAGAAGGCCCCCTCGAGATACTCTCACCGGGAGACACCAGTATTGTCTCGGCCCATCATGGCGACATCCATCAAGTCATGAATGCTCATCTTGATCAGGTGTCGATCAGCATCCATGTCTATGGCGGAGATATCGGCAGCACCAAACGTCACGTTTTTCCCCTGGAGGGTGGGCCAGCCAAGGAGTTCATCTCGGGCTATACAGCGCCGGTGGTGCAATGAAAAACGCCCAGGAGCATTCGACCCTGGGCGCGGTGATCGGATAGGCGATGGCTCAGGCTGCCATCAGCTCCCGGAGTACATAGGGCAGGATTCCGCCGTGCTTGTAGTAGTCGACCTCGATAGGGGTATCGATTCGGCACAGCACGGTCACCCGCTGTTCAGTGCCATTTTTGCGGGTGATCACCAAAGTCAGATCCTGCTGAGGCTGAAGGCCATCGGGAATAGCGACATCGAATGTCTCCGTGCCGTCCAAGCCAAGACTCTGCGCGCTGTCCGAACCTTTAAATTGAAGCGGAAGCACACCCATGCCCACGAGGTTGGAGCGGTGAATGCGCTCATAGCTGCGGGCCACCACCATCTTTACGCCCAGAAGCTGAGTGCCCTTAGCAGCCCAATCGCGCGATGAGCCAGTGCCATATTCTTCGCCGCCCATCACAACAGTGGCCACTCCGGATTGCTGATATTTCATGGCGGCGTCATAGATGAACATCTTTTCCCCGCTTGGCTGGAAAAGAGTCAGGCCGCCTTCCTCGCGGGTGCCGTCGGCTTTGGGGGGAAGCATCAGGTTTTTGATGCGCACATTGGCAAATGTGCCCCGCATCATCACATCATGGTTGCCCCGGCGTGATCCATAGGAATTAAAGTCAGCCTTGGTCACGCCATTTTCAATCAGATACTTGCCGCCTGGCGAGGCCTCCTTAATGGATCCCGCAGGTGAAATGTGGTCTGTCGTAACGGAATCACCCAGTATCATCAGAGCACGCGCCTTTTGTATCGAGCCTGTCGCCTTCGGCGACATTGAAAAGCCATCAAAAAACGGCGGCCGAGCGATGTAAGTTGACTTGGGCCAGTCGTAGACCTGGCCTGCAGTGCCTTTGATGTTGTTCCACAGATGATGGTCCTTGGTAAGGTCGCCATAAAGGCGCCGGAAGGTCTGCGCGTCCATTGCAAACCCCATGACCGCAGCGATCTCTTGGCTCGAAGGCCAGATATCTTTTAAATAAACCGGCCCGGCACTGCCCTGACCAACCGGTTCCGTGCTGAGGTCCTTGAGCACGGTTCCAGCAATCGCATAGGCCACCACCAGTGGCGGGCTCGCAAGAAAGTTTGCCCGAAGATTGGGATGAATGCGGGCCTCAAAATTACGGTTTCCGGAGAGCACAGCCGCGCAAACAAGGTCTTCTTTCACGATCGCATCATTGAATTCCTGGCGCAGATCCCCGGCATTGCCGATGCATGTGGTGCAGCCATAGGCGGCTACTGCAAAACCCAACTTCTCCAGGTAAGGCAGCAGGCCCGCCTTGGTGAGGTATTCCGTGACAACGCGACTTCCCGGCGCAAGTGAGGTCTTGATGTGCGACTTCACCGTGAGGCCCTTTTCGACTGCTTTTTTCGCAAGCAGGCCCGCCGCGAGCAAGACGCCGGGGTTTGACGTGTTGGTACACGATGTAATGGCCGCAATGAGTACATCGCCATTTCCAATTTCTGCGTCACCGGCTTTGAGTCGTTTGGTTAATGCCGCCGCAGGCTGTGCGAAGCCGTTTTCTGCAACAGGCTTGGAGAACAATTCCCCGAATGTCTTTTTTAGGCTCGATAACTCGATACGATCCTGGGGCCGTTTGGGGCCTGCCAGCGAGGGCTTGATGCTTGAGAGATCCAGTGAGACCGATTTCGTGTAATCGATCTGGCCAGCCTTCGGGATACCGAAAAGTTCCTGCGCTTTGAAGTAAGCCTCAAATGCATCGACCTCATCGGAGGTGCGGCCTGTGGCCCGCATGAAGTCCACCGTGACGCCGTCGACCGGAAAAAATCCCATGGTGGCTCCGTACTCTGGGGCCATATTGGCAATCGTTGCCCGGTCGGGCAGGGACAACGACGCGGTGCCTTCACCGAAAAATTCAACGAACTTACCGACGACCTTTTCCTTTCGAAGCATCTCGGTGATGGTCAGCACAAGATCGGTCGCTGTGCAGCCCTCTGGCAGCTTGCCAGTGAGGTTCACGCCCACCACATCAGGCGTTAAGAAATACACGGGCTGGCCAAGCATACCGGCCTCGGCCTCAATGCCCCCCACGCCCCAGCCCACGACCCCAATGCCATTGATCATCGTGGTGTGGCTGTCAGTACCCACAAGCGTGTCCGGGTAATAGACGCCCTCTTTGGCGTGAACACCACGGGCAAGGTATTCAAGGTTGACCTGATGCACGATCCCAATGCCGGGTGGCACCACTTTAAAGGTATCAAAGGCCTGCATGCCCCATTTCATGAACTGATAACGCTCTTCATTGCGCTGAAACTCAAGCTTCATATTCAAATCGAGCGCATCCTTTTTGCCGTAGTGATCAATCATCACCGAGTGGTCGACCACCAGATCAACCGGCACCAGGGGCTCAATCAGTTTGGGATTTTTTCCCATTTCGTGGGCGACATTGCGCATTGCTGCGAGATCGGCAAGAAGTGGTACACCCGTAAAATCCTGCAGGACGACGCGGGCTACCACGAAAGGAATTTCATCCACGCGCTGTGCGGTCGGCCCCCAATTGGCAAGCTGCTTCACATGCGACTCGGTAACTTTTTTTCCGTCGCAGTTGCGTAGCACCGCCTCCAGCACAATGCGAATAGAGACGGGAAGCCGAGAGACTTTCGCTACGCCGGCCTGCTCGAGGGCCGGCAGGCTGTACAACTTGCCGGACTTGCCCGCGGCAGTTTTAAACTCGCGAAGACTGTTGTGAAGATTGTGTGGCATAGCATGCTCCCTGAAGTCGCTTTGTTATTTTTCAACGGCCTTAAACCGTCGCCGATATGCGCATTGTCCGTATTTTAGAAAAAAGCCTGGCGTGCTGCCTGCGGAATATCCCCGCCAGCCGATTTCGCCCGCTTCAGCAAATCCCAAAAGTAACGGTAACTTGCCCGATCATGCAGCAGTCCACGATCGGCGATCGGCCCCCAGGCTGCCGCCTGGGCCGCCAGCAGAATTCGGCTTGCGTCCTCCACCTCATGATGGCTTGGGCGAAAAGCAGCAAGAATCTGTCGCACCTGATTGGGATGAATACTCCACATGCGTAAGAAACCGAATTCATGGTGGGCCCTCAGGGCATCCTCGCCCGCCTGAGTGGCGGACTGAAAGTCAGTGGTGGGGTTGTGGGTCGGAATTTTTCCGCTGGCGTGGCAGGCTGCGCTGATCTCAAGCTTCGCCCGCCGCATGAGAGGGTGATCGAACTGGCCTGGGCTTTTCATGGCGGAGGCAGGAATGGCACCGCGATGGCTGCTGGTGAAGTCCATCTGCCCAAATGAGATCAATCGAACCCGTGGATGGGCGGCGATCTTGGGCAGGTCATAAATCACAGCCTCGTTCTCTACGAGAATCTGAAGAGCAACTCGGGCCGCAAAGTCCGCCTGCTGCTCGACGGATTCCATCGTTTTGACGGCTTGATGGAGTTGGGCGATGCAGGTGAGCTTGGGAATCGTAATGTAAGCAAGCTGCGCAGGCCTTGCGGCCAACAAGAGCTCCAGGTCGCGACGAAACGCGGGATGATCGACCGGGTGGACCCGGCAGCCAGCGTGATGGCCCGGGGGCCGTGGCTCGGCAAGAATTCCTGCGAGTAAGCGAGCAATGGGCTCTTCCTCGCCCGCGGCGGCCCCGTCTTCAAGGTCTGCCGTGACGTCGAACGCGCCGCCCAGTTCCGCTTGCAAAGCAAACGCTTTACGTAATTTCCTTTCATCGCCCGCATAGTGCTCACAACAGGACGTACCCGCGGAGTCCTGCCCGGCGTCCTGAAACAGGACGCGATCCGGATGCAGAACAGGCATGACGGCTCTAGCCGAGTAGGTGCTTTACGCCGTCACGCTCTTCGAGCAGCTCGTTGAGCGTGTGGGTCATTCGCTCGCGAGAAAACGCATCGATCTCGAGGCCCTGGACGATTTGATACTCACCACCCGAGCAGATCACGGGATAGCCATAGATGATGTCTTGCGGAATATCGTATGAGCCATCGGATGCAATGCCCATCGTGACCCACTTGCCCTGGGTGCCAAGCACCCAGTCACGCATGTGGTCGATGGCGGCATTTGCCGCCGAGGCAGCAGAGGACAGACCGCGCGCATCAATGATCGCGGCGCCGCGCTTGCCGACGGTAGGAAGAAAAACCTCTTTATTCCAAGCCTCGTCGTTAATCGTGGCCTTCACGCTTTGGCCGCCGATCGTCGCAAATCGATAGTCGGGGTACATCGTGGGGCTATGGTTGCCCCAGACGATCAGCTTCTCAATCCCGCCCACTGGCTTACCCGTTTTGGAGGCGATTTGTGACAGGGCCCGGTTATGGTCCAGACGCAGCATGGCGGTGAAGTTCTTTTTTGGCAGATCCGGGGCCGATTTCATCGCGATATACGCATTGGTATTGGCTGGATTACCTACAACAAGCACCCGAACGGTGCGCTTGGCAACCGCGTTCAGCGCCTTGCCCTGGGCGGTAAAAATTTGTGCGTTGGCGGACAGCAAATCTTTGCGTTCCATGCCCGGCCCCCGCGGCCGGGCCCCGACCAACAGCGCAATGTCGATCTCTTTAAAGGCAGTCATGGGGTCGCTGTGCGCCGTCATCCCAGCCAGGAGCGGGAAGGCACAGTCATCGATCTCCATCATCACGCCCTTGAGCGCTTTCTGAGCTTTTTCGTCGGGAATTTCCAGTAGCTGCAAAATGACTGGCTGGTCTTTGCCAAGCAGGTCGCCGTTGGCGATTCGAAACAGCAGGCTGTAGCCAATCTGGCCGGCTGCGCCGGTTACGGCGATTCGCATGGGGGATTTGGTCTGGCTCACGGTCGCTCCTTGGGAAAGAGTCATGTTTTAAGGTCAAGAAAACAGGCAGAGTTTAGGGTTCACCCTAGGCGGTGTCAAAAAGGGCTCATATAATCTCGCTCAGCACAATAAGAAAAAGTAGTTAATCCTTCAGGGGGATTCATGAGCGAACTTTCGAAAAAGTCGCGCCCGCAGTTCCGCAATATTCACGTTACGCAGATTCTTCACTATCGGCTTCCGGCCGCGGGAATTGTATCGATCCTTCACCGGGTCAGCGGGGCGGCAATGTTTCTCACACTCCCGCTCATGCTGCTGTTATTCGATTGGAGCATTACCTCCGAGCTCAGCTATGCGCAGTTAATGGAAGTGTTGGATTTGTTTCTGGTAAAGCTGGTCTTGTGTGGCCTGGCCTGGGCATTTTTACATCACCTCTTTGCGGGCGTACGGCATCTTTTCAGTGACCTGCACATCGGCCTGGCCAAGGAGCAGTCGGCCTCCTGGAGCAGGGCGGTGCTGATCGTAACCCTCGGCTGCTCGTTTCTGGCCTGGTTAAAAATTTTTGGGGCCTTTTGAGCCATGAGCACTGCAAACTCTTCGAGCAATATTGGACCCAAACGGCTTGTCGTGGGCGCCCATTACGGCCTGCGGGATTGGCTTGCTCAGCGTATTACGGCTGCCGTGATCGGCGCTTATGCTGTGACGTTATTTGTCATGGCGATGCTCGCCGCCGAGCCGGGGTACGGCGGATGGGCCGGTATTTTTGCCTCCACCGGGATGAAGGTGTTTACGCTGCTGGCCCTTCTGGCTCTGATTTATCACGCCTGGGTAGGCATCCGCGACATTTGGATGGACTACGTCAAGCCCGTTGGCATCCGACTCGGCCTGCAGATCTTCACCATTCTGTGGCTGGTGGGCTGTGGTGTGTGGGCAATTGAAATTCTCTGGAGGGTATGACCGTGGCAGAAGTGACGTCCCATCAGACAAAAAATCTACCGCGCCGCAGATTTGACGCGGTCATCGTGGGCGCAGGCGGGGCGGGCATGCGTTGCTCGTTGCAACTGGCAGAGGCTGGTCTGAATGTCGCCGTGCTCTCGAAGGTCTTCCCGACGCGTTCGCACACGGTTGCCGCGCAAGGAGGCATCGGCGCTTCCCTTGGCAATATGAGTGACGACAGCTGGTACTGGCATATGTTCGACACCGTCAAAGGGTCGGACTATCTCGGCGACCAGGATGCCATCGAGTTCATGTGCCGAGAGGCGCCGAAAGTGGTCTACGAGCTTGAGCATTTCGGCATGCCTTTTGATCGTAACCCCGACGGAACAATCTACCAACGGCCTTTCGGTGGTCACACCGCCAATTTTGGTGAAAAGCCAGTTCAGCGCGCCTGCGCCGCAGCCGACCGAACTGGGCATGCGCTCTTGCATACCTTGTATCAGCGCAACGTGCGGGCACGGACCCAGTTCTTTGTCGAATGGATGGCCCTTGACATCATTCGTGATGCCGATGGCGATTGTCTGGGTGTCGTGGCCCTGGAGATGGAGACCGGCGAGGTGATGGTGTTGGAGGCTAAGGTCACGGTGTTCGCAACCGGCGGTGCGGGCCGCATCTGGGCGGCCTCGACCAATGCGTTCATCAATACCGGTGATGGCATGGGCATGGCCGCGAGGGCCGGCATTCCGCTGGAAGATATGGAGTTTTGGCAGTTCCACCCCACGGGTGTGGCGGGAGCAGGCGTGCTGGTCACAGAGGGGGTTCGAGGTGAGGGCGGCATCCTGCTGAATTGCAATGGCGAGCGGTTCATGGAGCGTTACGCGCCAACGTTGAAAGATCTTGCACCTCGCGACTTTGTCTCGCGATCAATGGATCAGGAAATCAAGGAGGGCCGTGGCTGCGGCCCGAACAAGGATCACGTGCTGCTCAAACTCGATCACCTGGGCGCCGAAAAGATCATGAAGAAGTTGCCATCAATTCGGGAGATCGCCATCAAGTTTGCCAATGTGGATCCGATCAAAGAGCCCATTCCAGTGGTGCCCACGATTCACTACCAGATGGGAGGCATTCCGACCAACATTCACGGCCAGGTGGTTGTGCCGAAAAACGGCAATCCTAATTCGATACTCAATGGCCTTTATGCCATCGGCGAGTGTGCCTGCGTGTCGGTCCATGGCGCGAATCGACTGGGCACTAACTCGTTGCTCGATTTGGTGGTGTTTGGCCGGGCTGCAGGCAACCACATCGTGTCGCAGAATTTCAAAAGCCGGTCCCACAAAGATCTGCCTGCGAATGCGGCCGACCTCTCATTGTCGCGCTTGGCCAAGCTTGAGGGATCGACGTCAGGCGAGCGAGTGCAAGAAGTGGCGCAAGACATTCGTAACACCATGCAGCACTATTGCGGCGTGTTTCGCACCTCGGACCTGCTCAAAGAGGGCGCGAAGAAAATCCAAGATATCGATGAACAGGTCAAGCGAGTGCATGTGGCTGATAAATCCAAAGTGTTCAATACCGCGCGAATCGAGGCCCTTGAGCTGGACAATTTGATTGAGACGGCGAAGGCCACGATCGTATCGGCCGAGGCCCGAACCGAAAGCCGCGGGGCCCATGCTCATCGTGATTTCCCCGAGCGCGATGATGTGCATTGGATGCGTCATTCACTCTGGTATTCCGAAGGTAACCGTCTGGATTACAAGCCCGTTCATTTAAAACCGCTGACTGTCGAAACCTTTGTGCCCAAGAAGAGGACCTTCTGATATGACCACCCGAAGCATTCGGTTTTCGATTTATCGTTACGACCCCGATAAGGACGCAAAGCCTTACATGCAGGACCTGACGGTGGAGCTGGCCGACACCGACAAGATGCTGCTGGATGCGTTGATGCGAATCAAAAGTGATCAGGACGACTCGCTGTCGTTCCGACGCTCCTGCCGTGAGGGCGTCTGCGGGTCGGATGCCATGAATATCAATGGAAAAAATGGGCTCGCCTGCATCACGAATTTGCGTGAGCTTAAAGAGCCGATCGTGCTGCGGCCCCTGCCCGGGCTGCCGGTGGTCCGGGATCTGATTGTCGATATGACCCAGTTCTTCAAGCAGTACCACTCGGTCAAGCCGTTTTTGATCAACGACACGCCGCCGCCGGAGAAAGAGCGGCTGCAGTCCCCCGAGGAACGCGAAGAGCTTGACGGTCTGTATGAATGCATTCTGTGCGCCTGCTGCTCAACGAGCTGCCCGTCATTTTGGTGGAACCCTGATAAGTTCGTTGGCCCTGCAGGCCTGCTGCAGGCCTATCGATTCATTGCCGACAGCCGGGATCAGGCTACCAGCGAGCGCCTGGACAACCTCGAGGACCCGTATCGGCTCTTTCGCTGCCATACCATCATGAATTGCGTGGATGTCTGCCCGAAGGGGCTCAACCCGACCAAGGCGATCGGCAAGATCAAAGAGCTGATGGTCCGCCGCACGGTCTAACACCCACAGGCAGAGCGACCGGCCATCATGCAGCCTGATCCGTTTGCCTTGGCCAGCCTCGCCGCGGATGCGCAGCACGGACTGGCACCAGAGGACTGGGCCCGGCGGCTGCGCTGGCGCGCACGACGCGGACTGCTGGAGAACGATCTGCTGCTTGAGCGTTTCTTTCGGGAGTGGCAAGGCAAGATGACCTTGGCCGATCACAACGGCCTGGCGCGCCTACTGGACTTAAGTGATAACGATCTGCTCGATTTATTGGTGGGGCGTGAAGCGCCACAGGGTGATCTGGATTGCCCTGAGGTGAACTCTGTATTGGAAAAAATAAAAGCCCGCGAACCAGCGGCCCGTTGATTTTGTCGTCGATATCGCGCGGTGAAAGGAACCACGATGACCACTGAACACAAAGCCACCCTCTCATTTACAGACGGTACGCCAACGGTTGACTTTCCGATTCTCAAGGGCTCCGTGGGCCCGGATGTGATTGATATTCGCAAGCTCTATGGAACCACGGGCAAGTTCACCTACGACTCGGGATTTCTCTCAACGGCCTCCTGCCAGTCGACGATCACCTTCATCGACGGGGATAAGGGGGAGTTGCTGTACCGCGGTTACCCGATTCAAGAGCTTGCGGTTCATTGCGATTTCCTTGAAGTCTGTTATCTGCTGTACTACGGTGAGCTGCCCAATGCGACGCAGAAGGCTGAGTTTCAGGATCTGGTCATGCATCACACGATGGTGCATGAGCAGATGCAGTTCTTCCTTCGTGGATTTCGGCGTGATGCCCATCCGATGGCCATTCTGACTGGCATGATTGGTGCGCTGTCCGCGTTTTATCCCGACAGCATGGACATTAACTCGGCAGAACAGCAAGATATTTCTGCAATCCGGCTGATCGCCAAGATGCCTACCCTGGTCGCGTTGTCTTACAAGTACAGCATTGGCCAGCCATTTATTTATCCACAAAACGACCTCTCCTACACGGGTAACTTTATGCGCATGATGTTTGCCACCCCGTGCGAGCCCTATAAGCTCAATGACGTCTTGGTCCGAGCGATGGATCGGATTTTTATTCTGCATGCCGACCATGAGCAAAATGCCTCAACCTCGACTGTCCGACTCTGCGGCTCATCCGGCACCAGCCCCTTTGCGGCGATTGCCGCGGGCGTTGCCTGCCTCTGGGGTCCTGCCCATGGGGGTGCCAATGAGGCCTGCCTGACCATGCTCGAAGAGTTGAACGCCAACGGAGGCGTGGCCAAGGTGGGCGAGTTCATGGAGAAGGTCAAAGACAAGAATTCGGGTGTGCGGCTGATGGGCTTTGGCCATCGGGTCTACAAGAATTTTGATCCGCGGGCTCGGCTCATGCAGGAGACATGCCGCGAAGTGCTGGGGGAACTCGGCCTTGAAAATGACCCGATCTTCAAGCTGGCAATGGCGCTGGAGAAGATTGCTCTGGAAGACGACTACTTTGTCCAGCGTAAGCTCTACCCCAATGTGGATTTTTATTCTGGAATCGTTCAGCGGGCCTTGGGCATACCGACCGATGCATTTACCTGCATTTTTGCGCTCGCCAGAACCATTGGCTGGATCAGTCAGTGGAAAGAGATGATTACCGATTCGGAATACAAGATTGGCAGGCCCCGGCAGTTGTTTGTGGGCCCAACTGCGAGAACCGCGAAGCCAGTCGCACAGCGGTAAAAAAGAGAAGGGGGGCGATGCCCCCTTTTTTATTTGGAGGGGCAGGAGTAAACTTCGCGGCGTTGGGCGAGGCAATCGCCGCCCGACAAAGCGATTCGCGAGGCGGTGTGGCCGCCAAAGCGAAAGGTGAGTCCTGCATCGTGACCGGCCGGGGGCCGAGAAGGGTGAAGCATCATGATGAAGAGTTATCAACTCAATTCGTATTTGTTCGGCGCCAATGCGCCCTATGTCGAGGAGCTCTATGAGTCCTACCTCGATAATCCTGGCTCGGTGCCCGATAAGTGGCGGGCTTATTTCGATCAACTGCAGATTCTGCCGGCAGCCGACGGTTCTGAGACCACTTCTGATGTTGCCCATGCCCCCATCGTCGAGTCATTTGCCCAGCGGGCCAAGGCAAATGCATTTTTGCCTCGGGTGGCGGAGCGTGACCTTTCAATTGCCCGCAAGCAGGTCCATGTCCAGTCGATCATTGCCGCCTATCGATTTCTAGGGGCACGCTGGGCGGATCTTGATCCCCTCAAGCGTCAAGAGCGCCCAGCCATTCCAGAGCTCGAGCCCGGCTTTTACGACCTCACCGAGTCGGATCTTGACACCACCTTTCGGGCGGACAACTTGTATTTCGGTCAGGAGCAGATGACGCTGCGCGAAATCATCAAGGGCCTGCGCGATACCTATTGCGGTACTCTGGGTGCTGAGTACATGTACATCTCGGACCCCGCCGAGAAGCGTTGGTTTCAGCAACGCCTGGAGTCTTCGCGCTCAGCGCCACAATTCAACCCGGATAAGAAAAAACGCATTCTGGCCAAGGTCACTGCCGCGGAGGGACTGGAGCGCTATTTGCATACCAAGTATGTCGGCCAGAAGCGTTTCTCACTGGAGGGCGGCGAGTCCTTTATCGCGTCGATGGATGAGATCATCCAGCGCTGTGGTGAGTTAGGTGCCCAAGAAATCATCATCGGCATGGCCCACCGCGGACGGCTCAATGTGTTGGTGAACACGCTGGGCAAAGTTCCTAAGGATTTATTCTCGGAGTTCGAAGGCCAGCATGCCGACGATCTTCCGGCCGGCGATGTGAAGTATCACCAAGGGTTTTCCAGTGACATCTCCACGCCCGGCGGGCCAGTGCACCTATCGCTGGCCTTTAATCCCTCTCACCTTGAGATCGTGAATCCTGTTGTTGAGGGTTCAGTGCGGGCCCGACAGGATCGCCGTGGAGACGACAAAGGCAATCAGGTTGTTCCCATTCTTGTCCACGGTGATGCCGCCTTCGCTGGCCAGGGGGTGGTGATGGAGACCTTGAACATGGCCATGACCCGTGGCTACGGCACGGGCGGGACGATTCATCTGGTGATCAATAATCAGATTGGATTTACGACTTCAGACCCCCGTGACTCGCGGTCGACCAGTTATTGCTCAGATGTAGTGAAGATGATCGAAGCGCCGGTGCTGCACGTCAATGGCGATGACCCAGAGGCCGTGGTCTTTGCCACCCAGATCGCAGTGGACTATCGGATGCAGTTTAATAAAGATATCGTGGTCGATATTGTCTGCTTCAGAAAGCTCGGCCATAACGAGCAAGACACGCCATCACTGACCCAGCCGCTGATGTACAAGAAAATCGCCCAGCATCCTGGCACGCGCAAACTGTATGCAGACCGGCTGGAAACGATTGGTGTGATCCGGATCGGCGAAGGTGATGAGATGGTCAAAAGTTACCGGGCAGATATGGATGCCGGTACAAACCAGTCCTCACCCGTCATTTCAAATTACAAGGGAAAATTTGCAGTCGATTGGTCGGCCTTTCTCAACAAAAAATGGACCGACGACGCCGACACGTCCGTCCCTGCGGCAGAGCTCTCCCGATTGGCAGAGCGGCTCACCACCATTCCAGCCGACTTCAAGGTCCATTCTTTGGTGGAGAAGGTGTTGGCAGATCGTCGCGCGATGGGCAAGGGGGAAATCAATCTGGACTGGGGGATGGGAGAGCATCTTGCTTATGGCTCCTTGCTGGCAAGCGGCTATGCCGTTCGCATCACCGGCCAGGACGCTGGCCGCGGCACCTTTACCCATCGGCACGCCGTTTTGCATGATCAGAATCGCGAGAAATGGGATGCAGGCTCCTACATTCCGCTGCAAAACGTTGCTGCTGGTCAAGCGCCATTTTTGGTCATTGACTCGGTGCTGTCCGAGGAGGCAGTACTTGGCTTTGAGTACGGCTACTCCACTGCAGAGCCGAATTCGCTGGTCGTCTGGGAGGCCCAGTTTGGTGACTTCGTCAATGGCGCCCAAGTGGTCATTGATCAGTTCATCTCATCTGGTGAGGTGAAGTGGGGCCGGCAGTCCGGCCTGGTGATGTTGCTGCCACACGGCTACGAGGGCCAGGGGCCCGAGCATTCTTCAGCTCGGCCCGAGCGTTTTATGCAACTGTGTGCCGATACCAACATGCAGCTGGTGCAGCCCACCACCGCCGCGCAGATCTTCCACGTGCTGCGCCGGCAAATGATCCGGCCATTCCGAAAGCCTCTGGTGGTGCTCTCACCAAAGTCCTTGCTCCGCAATAAGGAGGCCACCTCGCCACTCGAGCTCTTTACCAAAGGTGGCTTTCAGACCGTGATTGGAGAGGCCGACAAAACGATCGACGCCAAGAAGGTCACGCGCGTGCTGGCCTGCTCTGGAAAGGTCTACTACGAGCTGACGAACGCACGCCGCGATCGAAAGGCTGCCGAGGTTGCGATTGTTCGTATTGAGCAGCTCTACCCATTTCCCCATAAGGCCTTTGCGGCAGAGCTGAAGAAATTTCCCAATGCGACCGAGGTCATCTGGGTGCAAGACGAACCGCAGAACCAGGGCTACTGGTTCCAAATTCAGCACAATCTTCTGGAGAATATGTCGGCAGGCCAGCGCTTGGCTTACGCCGGCCGCCCCGCCTCGGCCTCCCCTGCGGTGGGTTACCTCGAGAAACACGCTGCGCAGCTCAAGGAGTTACTGAACAGCGCCTTTGGCCGCATCAAGGGCTTCACCCAGACAAAATAAAAACAAAGACATCAAAAAGGGAATGACATGGCAATTGTTGATGTAAAAGTTCCGCAGCTCTCGGAGTCTGTGGCGGAGGCCACGCTGCTGCAGTGGAAGAAAAAATCCGGCGAGCCGATTGCAGCCGATGAAATTTTGATCGAAATTGAAACCGACAAGGTGGTGCTCGAGGTACCGGCGCCGTCTTCCGGGGTGCTGGCTGAAATCGTTAAGTCTGACGGCGGCACGGTGGTCTCGGGTGAAGTGATTGCTCGAATCGATACCGAAGGTAAGGCTGCTGCTGCAGTCCCCGCCAAGGCCTCCGCATCGGGATCGCCGGCTGCTGCAGCACCCACGCCAGCCGCTCCCTCAGCGGTGGTTCGTCCGGGCGCACCCATCACGATGCCTTCAGCCGCAAAGCTCATGGCCGAGACTGGCGTGAGCCTTAGCCAAGGCACCGGCAAGGATGGTCGAATCACCAAGGCTGATGTCATGGCCGCACAAAAATCAGGCGGATCTGGGCCGTCGGGTGCAGCAGGCCAGTCCTCAGGATTGCCGGCTGTCGCCGTCTCTGCGGGCCTGCCGCAGCCGGCGATTTCCTTCGGCCCCGAGGCTCAGCTTGAGGGCCGGCCCGAGCAGCGGGTGCCGATGAGTCGCCTGCGTGCACGAATCGCAGAGCGATTGCTGCAGTCTCAGGCAACCAATGCGATTCTCACCACTTTCAATGAGGTGAACATGGCCCCGCTCATGGCCATGCGCAAGCAGTACGGTGAACGTTTCGAAAAAGAGCATGGCGTCAAGCTTGGATTTATGTCGTTTTTCGTTAAAGCCGCGGTGGCAGCCCTGAAAAAATACCCTGTGTTGAACGCCTCAGTGGATGGCAACGACATTGTGTATCACGGCTACTTCGATATCGGCATTGCAGTGGGATCGCCTCGGGGTCTTGTCGTGCCGATTCTGCGAAATGTGGATCAGATGACCTTTGCCGATATTGAGAAAAAAATCTCAGAGTTCGGGATCAAGGCCCGCGACGGAAAGATCTCGATCGAAGAACTGACAGGCGGTACTTTCTCAATCTCTAACGGCGGCGTATTCGGCTCGATGCTCTCCACACCGATCATCAATCCGCCGCAGTCAGCGATTCTTGGTATTCACGCCACCAAAGATCGTGCTGTAGTTGAAAACGGGCAGATTGTGGTACGGCCAATGAACTATCTGGCAATGTCTTATGACCATCGCATCATTGATGGCCGTGAGGCGGTGCTTGGCCTTGTCACCATGAAAGAGGCCTTAGAAGATCCATCCCGTCTGCTGCTCGAAGTCTAAACGGAGATCCGTATGACCCAATATGACGTCGTTGTAATCGGATCCGGTCCGGCTGGATACATCGCTGCCGTTCGCTGCGCGCAGCTCGGATTAAAGACTGCCTGTGTTGAGAAATGGCGCAATCCTGATGGCGAGCTCGCTTTGGGTGGCACCTGCTTGAATGTCGGCTGCATTCCCTCAAAGGCGCTTTTGTCTTCCAGCGAGGAGTATGAAAAAACCAGTCATCACCTGAGCACTCACGGCATCACGGTGAAGGGTGTCTCCATGGATATCCCCAAGATGCTCAAGCGCAAGGATTCGATTGTCTCAAAAATGAGCAAGGGCATCGAATTCTTGTTTCGGAAAAACAAGATCACTTGGCTCAAGGGCCATGGAAAATTCGCTGGCAAAAACGATGTCGGAATCCTGGTGGCAGTCGATGGTGACGATCCCGAGACCGTCGTTGCCAAAAATGTCATTGTTGCGACTGGCTCGAACGCCCGCCATCTGCCAGGCCTGAAAGTCGATAACAAAATTGTCTGCGATAACGAGGGTGCCCTCGCGTTTGAGAGCGTCCCGCAGAAGCTCGGTGTGATCGGTGCTGGCGTGATCGGCCTTGAACTGGGGTCCGTCTGGAGACGTCTGGGCGCGGAAGTCACGATCTTGGAGGCGCTGCCCACCTTTCTGGGGGCCTGTGATGATGCGGTCTCGAAAGAGGCCTTTAAGCTCTTTACTGGCCAGGGCCTGCATATCCACTTTGGGGTAAAAATTGGTGAGATAAAGACCTCCGCCAAAGGAGTCAAGATCGCCTATGCCGATAGCGACGGCAAGACCCAGACACTTGATTGCGATCGGCTCATTGTCTCCATAGGCCGCGTGCCGAACACAGAGAATTTGCAGCTCGATCAGGTTGGTCTTGCCGTTGATGAGCGAGGATTTATTCCTGTGGACGACTATTGCCGCACCGGCCAGCCCGGCATCTACGCCGTGGGAGATGTGGTGCGCGGCCCCATGCTGGCACATAAGGGCGAAGACGAGGGGGTCATGGTGGCCGAACTCATTGCGGGCCAGCATCCGCATATCAATTACGACTGCATTCCCTGGGTCATTTACACCTCTCCCGAGATCGCCTGGGTGGGTCGCACCGAACAGCAACTGGTTGCGGAGGGGAGAAAATACAAAAGCGGTCAGTTTCCATTTGCGGCCAACGGCCGTGCCCTGGGCATGGATTCGCCTGACGGGTTTGTCAAAGTGCTGGCCGACGAAGAGACCGAGCAGATTCTGGGCGTGCACATTATTGGCATAGCAGCTTCTGACATGATTGCTGAGGCTGCAGTCGCGATGGAGTTTAAGGCCTCAGCGGAGGACATTGGCCGAATCTGTCATCCGCACCCTTCGCTCTCCGAGGCGATGCGCGAGGCATCCCTTGCGATCTACAAACGCGCCCTGAACATGTAATTTCCGGGAAGGGATGGATGCTGCGCCGGATCTCGATTGTTCAGGCCTATCAGCAGCAGCTGGCTGAGCAGGGCTTTACTGCAGATTCTGCGCAGCTACGCGCTGCCGAGCGGCTCGAACAGTGCGCCGAGGAGTGGGCTGACTACAAGGCCAAGCGAGGCGGTACGCTCAAAAAGATGATCTCCAAGCCGGCACTCCCCCGGGGAGTCTATCTCTGGGGTGGGGTCGGCCGAGGCAAAAGCATGCTGATGGATTGTTTCTTTCAGCATGTGCCGCTTGAGCGTAAAGTGAGACTTCATTTTCATGAGTTCATGCGTGCCACGCACCGTGAGATGCACGAGTTAAGAGGCACCGAAAATCCACTCGACGAAGTGGCGCAGCGGGTGGCCCGACGCTATCGGCTCATTTGTTTTGATGAGTTTCATGTGTCCGATATCGCCGACGCGATGATCCTGGAGCGGTTGCTGACCGCCTTATTCGATAGTCGCGTGGGCTTTATCATGACTTCGAATTACCATCCCGATGATCTTTATCCCGACGGCTTACACCGAGACCGCGTGCTTCCGGCAATTGCGCTACTCAAAGACCGGCTGGATATTGTCAAAGTGGACGGCGGAATCGACTATCGTCGACTGGCTCGGGGTCAATTCAGGGCATATATCACACCACTTCATGCGGAGGCGGAGCACGAGATCCGCGTGATTTTTGACCGACTCTGCATCGAGCAGCGGCAGCAGGCCTCGGGAGCGGCGGTCAGCACCGAAGCACGCCTGCACATCGAGGCTCGCGACATCGAGGCGCGGGGGCGTTGTGGCCGCGTCATCTGGTTTGATTTCGCCACTCTGTGTGGTGGCCCCCGATCTCAGAATGATTACCTCGAACTGACCCAGCAATTTGATGCTGTGCTGTTATCCGGCGTGCCGGTTATGGCGGCTGCAATGGCCTCGGAAGCGCGGCGATTTACCTGGTTAGTCGATGTACTCTACGACCATAAGGTCAAGCTGATTCTGTCCGCCGAAGCTGAAGCGGAAAAGCTCTATGTCGAGGGCACGCTGGCCAATGAATTCAGCAGAACGGTAAGCCGACTCACCGAAATGCAATCGGAAGACTATCTGGCCTCAGCACAGCGAGATGTGCAGAGCCGCTTCTGAGCGCCGTTGTCGTTAGCCGCTGGCCCGATCGCTGGCGGACAGTCCGCGGGCAACAAATCCTGGGTTACGCCAATCTGCTTTTCCGTAAAGCAGGGGGCTGCCATCAAGGCAGGTAACCATCCCGCCGGCGGCCTGAACAATTGCCTGGCCCGCGCAAGTATCCCACTCCATGGTTGGGCCACGGCGGTGATAGAGGTCGGCGGTGCCTTCTGCGATTCTTCCGAATTTCAATGCCGAGCCGAGATGATCCTGGCGCATGCCCAGCTGCTGGGCCGGCAACTGGCCACTGCGACGGCTTGAGATTTGAACTGCCCCTTGAGCAGGCTGTTGGCGGCAATGAATTTCTTGCCAGTCGCTGGCAGTATGCGCCCGGCGTTGGGCGGCAAGGCCGAAGCCTCCGCGATACATCACCCCTTGAATGGGCGCATAGAGCATACCGAAAAAAGCTTCGCCCCCGACCACCAGGCCACAATTGATACTGAACTCGCCCGTACGAGCGATAAATTCTCGTGTGCCATCTAACGGATCAATCAACCAGTAGGCTGGAGCTGACTGAATAATGGTGTCAACGTCCGACTGGCTGCGATGGTATTGGCTGTCTTCCTCCGAGATGACCGGCCAGAACGGTGTTAATGACCTCAGGGCGACCACCAAGAGATCATGACTTGCAATGTCTGCCTCGGTCACCGGAGTCTGGTCGTGCTTGGTCTGAATGTGGTGCTCAGGCTGATGATAGATTTCAGCGATGGCCTGGCCGGCGCTGACCAAGATGGGCTCAAGCGATTGGGCGATCTCCAAAAGGTCGAGGCGGGATGGCTGTTTTGGTTGGGGCAAGGGATAATCTCGGGCTATGCAGAGACTTCGGATTCTCCCATGGAGCTTGATGCTGGCCAGCGCGCTGTCGGGGACCGCACCCGCGCAGACGGCCGCTGACCCCGATGCTGACCTCAAGGCGAGGCGCCCGCCACACGAGCGGCAAGTTGAGTTGATCGAATCCGAGCGGCTCGCCTTTCAGCGTGAACTTGCCAGCCGGGAGGAGGCCTGTCTGAAGCGATTTTTTGCTTCTCGCTGCTTGGATGAAATTCGACTGGAGCACCTCAGGCGCATGCGGGAATTCGATCTTCGAAAAGAGACCGAGCTTCAGGCTTTACGCGACATCGAAGCGGAGATTCGCGCACGCAATCGTAGCCGTCGTGCTGAGAAAAAAACCGAGAACGGATCCTAATGAATTTTCTCAAGGACGTGAGAACACTGCAGCTGAGAGTGCTCGAGCTTGAGGCAGAGCACCGCGAGCTGGATCATCTGATTCATCAGCTGCAGCAAGAGGGCTCGCGGGATGAACTCCAGATCCGCCGGCTGAAAAAACGTAAGCTTCAGCTCAAGGATCAGATCTCGACGCTGCAGGCACAGCTCTCGCCGGATGTCCCCGCTTAAGGACCTTTTTGATGGGTCCGGCCCCATCGCCCGGTCAGGCGACGGCTACCGTTTTCGATCGGGTCAGCTCAGGCTGGCCGAGGCGATCCTCGAGACACTCCGTCAACAACAAATTTTGCTCGCAGAAGCCGGCACCGGTGTTGGCAAGACCTTTGCTTATCTCGTGCCACTGATGCTGGCCTCTGGTAAGTCGATCATCTCCACTGCCACAAGACATCTTCAGGATCAGCTCTATGAGCGTGATCTGCCTCGCATCAAGTCTGCGCTCGGCGTATCGCTGCAAACTGCAGTGCTCAAAGGCCGCGCAAACTATCTCTGCCTGTATCGACTGGATCGTGCGCGAGAGCAGGGCCGTTTTCAGCGGCCCGAAGACGCCCACCTCTTCTCGCAGATTATTGCGTTTTCTGGCCGTACGTCGACGGGCGATATCGCCGAATGCAGTGCTGTGCCCGAACAGTCGACGATTTGGGCGATGGCCACCTCGACGCGAGAGAACTGTCTTGGGCAGCAGTGCCCGAAATTCTCGGAGTGTTTTCTGATCAAGGCCCGACAGCGCGCTGCCGAGGCGGACCTGCTG
>Ga0129333_10000213_pt1 | contig 41816 bp, 41 predicted proteins | sample CPB6_08_DNA_FD_94474 | JGI IMG/M metagenome (GOLD analysis project Ga0129333, IMG submission 94474) | Freshwater to marine salinity gradient microbial communities from Chesapeake Bay, USA - CPBay_Sum_0.6_0.8_DNA | ecosystem: Environmental > Aquatic > Marine > Coastal | place: USA: Chesapeake... | reverse complement strand
CTGTATATCCTTGACTTCCTGTATATCCTTGACTTCCGGTATAACCATCGCTACCAGTATATCCCTGCGATCCTACATGTCCCTCGCTACCTGTGAAGCCTTGACTACCTGCATAGCCTTCTGAACCAGTATAACCAAATGAACCTGTATATCCTTGACTTCCTGTATATCCTTGACTTCCGGTATAACCATCGCTACCAGTATATCCCTGACTGCCTACGTATCCCTCACTACCAGTGTAGCCTTGACTACCTGCATAGCCTTCTGAACCAGTATAACCAAATGAACCTGTATATCCTTGACTTCCTGTATATCCTTGTGAACCTGCATATCCCTCACTACCCGTATAGCCTTGACTACCTGCATAGCCTTCACTACCCGCATATCCCTCAGAGCCAGTATAACCAAATGAACCTGTATAACCTTGTGATCCCGCATATCCCTCACTGCCTGCAAAACCTTGACTACCTACATATCCCTCACTACCAGTATAGCCTTGTGATCCAGTGTAACCAATTGAACCAACAAATCCCTCACTACCTGTGTAACCAAATGATCCTACATATCCTATATCACCTCTATTACCAGACAGGGCAAATGTTAAAACAATGTCGTCCTGATCTACAAATACTCCTAAACTCTTGGATAGATAACTTACAGGGAATTCAAAATAACTTGAGGTATAGGTTACTGTATTAACGATAGCATAGAAAGAAAAGTTACTGCTTGTCGTCTTATTTGAAACTCTTAGATAACCTTTGGTCGTGCTATTACTTTGGTTTAAGGTATAAACAAAATTGGCTATATCATTAGTATCTTGATCAAACTGATCAACAATAATATTAGTTACTGTGTTGACATCTGCATTGTTCAGTCTTATAAAGCCGGAACCAGGATCACCTACGCTGGTAACATTACTAAACTTGTAGTCGAAACTTGCACCACCAAATTCACCTGTCTCACCCTTATCTCCTGTATCCCCCTTACTACCAGTATACCCAAAGGATCCAACATAACCATCTGAGCCGGTATATCCAATAGATCCAGTAAATCCAATACTTCCGGTATAACCTTGTGATCCTGCATATCCCTCACTACCCGCATATCCAATACTTCCTGTGTATCCAATAGATCCAGTATAGCCTTGACTTCCTGTGTAACCCAATGATCCAGTATACCCCTCACTACCCGCATATCCAATACTTCCTGTGTATCCAATAGATCCAGTATAGCCTTGACTTCCTGTGTAACCCAATGATCCAGTATACCCCTCACTACCGGTATAGCCTTGACTACCAGTATATCCCTGTGAACCTACATAACCTTGACTACCAGTATATCCCTCACTGCCTGTGTAGCCTTGACTTCCTACATATCCTTCACTGCCGGTATACCCCTGTGAACCTACATAACCTTGACTACCAGTATATCCCTCACTGCCTGTGTAGCCTTGTGAACCTACATATCCCTCACTACCAGTGTAGCCAAATGATCCTACATACCCCTCACTACCAGTGTAGCCAAATGATCCTACATACCCCTCACTACCTGTGTAACCTTGACTACCTGCATAGCCTTCTGAACCAGTATAACCAATTGAACCAGTATAGCCTTGACTACCTGTGTATCCTTGTGAACCTGCATATCCCTCACTTCCAGTATAGCCTTGTGATCCAGTATAGCCTTGTGAACCCACATAACCTTCACTACCTGTATAGCCAAATGAACCTGTATAACCTTGACTACCGGTGTATCCTTGGCTACCAGTGTATCCTTGTGAACCAGTATAGCCTTGTGAACCCACATAACCTTCTGAACCAGTATAGCCAAATGAACCCGCATATCCTTGACTTCCTACATAACCTTGACTTCCTATATAACCTTGACTACCTACATAACCTTGACTACCAGTGTAACCTTGACTACCAGTGTAACCTAGTGAACCGGTATAACCATCACTACCAGTATATCCCTGTGAACCCGCATAACCTTGACTACCAGTATATCCCTGACTACCAGTGTAACCTTGTGAACCTACATAACCTTGACTACCTGTGTATCCTCTAGAACCTACATAGCCTTGACTACCTATGTAGCCTTGACTTCCTACATAACCTTCACTTCCTACATAACCTTCACTTCCTACATAACCTTCTGATCCGGTAAATCCTCTGCTTCCGGTAAATCCTTCGCTACCAGTAAAACCAATACTACCTGTAAACCCTCTTGCTCCACCTGGGGCAAATGAAACTGATACTAGATCTCCATTTAGATTAATTCCTAGACCTGCCTCATAATCAACTGTTACATCATACCAAGTTGATGCACCCAGAGTACTTGCTATGACATTTTTAGTTCTTAGCTGTATAAATTGTCCTGAACTATTACTAAGAATAGTTAATACACCTCTAGGTATGTTGCCATTTAAATTACTCCAAGTTGTTATATAAGAACCTATATTATTACTGTCTAGTGTTGAAGCATGAATAGCTATGCGAGTTGGTTGGGACCCATAGGCAGCATTAAAGTTAATATTACCGCTACCTGGGTCGCTTATTGTTCTAGTGGTAAGGAAATTATAAAGGAATCCTGATCTCAGTCCACTGCTTCCAGTATAGCCTCGACTGCCTACGAAACCTTGACTTCCGGTAAATCCTTGAGATCCAGTATAACCAAATGAACCTGCAAAACCTTGACTTCCTCCGTAACCTTGATCACCTCTATTACCTGATACAGCGAAGGTAATTACTACATCATTATTGTTGCTGAAACTTGGTGTTGTATCTGACAGGAATGATATTGGGATTGTAAAAACATTTCCAGACACTGTGGCCGTGTTGGTTATAGCATAAAATACAAATAAATTGTTACTTACTTTGTCAGCTACCTTGGCATAACCTTTGATAGCAGAATTACTAGAATTAATAGTGTTGATAAACTGAGTTATATCATTACCATCTGAATCAAATCTATGTACGTAAGCCTCAAAGGCATCGTCAATGGCTAAGTTATTAAGAACAAGGCTAGAACTAGTTAATCCTGTAGATGTAGTGACTGCCTTATAGATATAGTCAAAACTAGCACCACCGAAGTCACCAGCTTCTCCCTTTGGACCTTGACTACCTGCGTAGCCTAGATCTCCTCGACTTCCAATAAAACCTTGACTACCTGTATAACCTATAGAACCAGTATAACCTTGTGATCCCGCATATCCCTCACTGCCTGCAAAACCTTGACTACCTACATATCCCTCACTACCAGTATATCCCTGGCTTCCGGTATATCCTTGTGATCCCGCATACCCCTCACTACCGGTGTAACCCTGTGATCCCGCATATCCCTCACTACCAGTATATCCCTGGCTTCCGGTATATCCTTGTGATCCCGCATATCCCTCACTACCTGTGTAACCAAATGATCCTACATATCCCTCACTTCCTGTGTAACCAAATGATCCCGCATAACCTTGACTACCTGTATATCCTTGGCTACCTGTATATCCAAACGATCCAACATATCCCTCACTACCAGTGTACCCAATAGATCCTACATATCCTTCACTACCGGTATAACCAAATGAACCTGTATATCCCTCTGAACCAGTATAGCCTTGACTGCCTGTGTGACCAATACTTCCTATATATCCCTCACTACCAGTGTAACCTTGACTACCTGTATAACCTTCACTTCCTGTGTGACCAATACTTCCTACATATCCCTCACTACCAGTGTACCCTTGTGATCCCGCATATCCCTCACTACCTGTGTAACCTTGACTACCTGTGTAACCTTCTGAACCGGTATAACCAATTGATCCAACATATCCTTCACTACCTGTGTAACCTTCACTACCTGTGTAACCAATACTTCCTGTGTAACCAATACTTCCTACGTATCCCTCAGAACCAGTATATCCTTCTGAACCAGTATAACCAAATGATCCAACATATCCCTCGGAACCAGTATATCCTTCTGAACCAGTATAACCAAATGATCCAACATATCCTTCTGAACCTGTATAGCCTTCACTACCAGTGTAACCTTGTGAACCGTCATATCCAAAACGATCTACTATATCAATATAACCAATCATTCCTGAATGATAGATACATTGATAAACAATTGTAGATGTGCTATTAAAAGGTACTCTATATATTACAGGAATATCAGTGTCATAATTTCCATTTACAGGATCGTTATTGGTCATTCCTTGAACTACATTGGTATCGCCGCTGCCTAGTCTAAATGCCAAAGGATGTCCGCTAGTTATTCCTTTGAGATTAAAATAAACCAATTCTCCTCTTACAACTTTTAATCTAGGAAATGTTCCTCCGAACCCTGTTACTGTATAATCAAACCCCGCATTATTAAAGACATAGAGTATTCCTCCCTCTATTCCTTGACTACCTGTATAACCTTGACTTCCTACATATCCCTCACTACCAGTGTAACCAATACTTCCTACATATCCCTCACTACCGGTGTAACCTTCTGATCCAGTGTAGCCAAATGATCCTACATATCCCTCACTACCGGTGTAACCTTCTGATCCAGTGTAGCCAAATGATCCTACATATCCCTCACTACCGGTGTAACCAATACTTCCTACATATCCCTCACTACCAGTGTAGCCGAACGATCCGACATATCCTTCTGATCCGGTGTAGCCTTGACTTCCTGTGTAACCCAATGATCCAGTATGCCCCTCACTACCGGTATAACCAAATGATCCTGCATAGCCCTCACTACCAGTATAGCCTTGTGATCCAGTATGGCCTTGTGAACCCGCATAGCCCTCACTACCAACATAGCCCTCACTACCAGTGTAGCCCTGTGATCCCGAATAACCTTCACTACCGGTATAACCAAATGATCCTGCATAACCTTCGCTGCCTGTGTAGCCTTGTGATCCCGCATACCCCTCACTACCGGTATATCCCTGTGATCCTACGTATCCCTCACTTCCAGTGTAACCCTGTGAACCCGTATATCCCTCAGATCCAGTATAGCCTTGTGATCCAGTGTATCCTTGACTGCCTGCGTACCCCTCACTACCTGTATATCCCTCAGATCCAGTATAGCCTTGACTTCCTGTATATCCCTCAGATCCAGTATAGCCTTGACTTCCTGTATATCCCTCAGATCCAGTATAGCCTTGACTTCCTGTATATCCCTCAGATCCAGTATAGCCTTGACTTCCTGTATATCCAAATGACCCAGTATAGCCGAATGATCCTGTATATCCAAATGACCCAGTAAATCCCTGTGATCCTGCATAACCTCTTGGACTGGTGTTGGTATTGGCAGTAACTTCTAAGGTAAATGTATTGGAAGCAGTTCTACTTAAACTATCTGTTATGGTAACTGTTATCGTAGTCAGAGTAAACACAGCCTGAGCCTGACCAGACAACATACCAGTAGATGTTGAATAGGTCAACGCTAAAGGAAGAACTGTTGAGCCTATGCTATAGGTCGTAGTTCCTCTATTTTCAACTGCAACTATAGGTGTAACAGAAATATAATCACCGTCACTGAGACTGACAGCAGCTACCGATACATTGGCCTGTAGAGGCAGAACCACATCATTTTGTACCTGTAGATCAAAGGTGCCGGTTCCTACTTGTCCTATACTGTCAGTTATTGTAACTAGAAAAGTATCTGTGCCTAAAACTACATTTGGTGTATTGGTTATTTTACCATTAGAAGTATCATATAACAAACTTGTAGGCAAACCATGATCTAAGCTATAGGTCAGTACACCTTGTCCGCCTGTGGCCTGTACAGGTATTTCAAATCCTGATATAGCCTGATATCTTGTTAATAATAAAAATGGTTTAAGAACAGTTACGACCAATGGTGTTGGTAAAATGGTAAGACTGAATGTGCTGGTGGCCAGCTGCGATACTTGATCTTGCACAGTTACAGAATAGGTCACAGCAGTGCTAGAACTGGTAGGCGTTCCGCTGATAAACCCGTTACTGTCCAGTGACAATCCAAAACCAAATACACTAGGACTAATGGTATAACTAAGTGAGCCATTACCACCTGAACCTAGAACAGGTCTTTGGCTGGCCAATGCTGTACCAACAGTGGCTGTGATAGCGCTGATTACTGTGGTAGCTGTTAAAGGATCTGGAGGTCTTACCCAAATAGAAATTTGTGTAGTTGTGGTTACTAGTTCTTGATCAGTTACTTGAAAATAAAATGTAGTTGTACTGTATAACTGAGTAGGTTTGCCGCTGATTTGTCCAGTGACAGAACTAAAACTTAGTCCTGTGGGTAGTGAAGTAGGACCTGGAGCTACTAGACTGTAGCTATAAGCGGGCTTACCTCCGGTCACAGTGATAGGACTGAATGTGGTTATTGTGGCGTTATAAACAAACACCAAACTAGCTGTGGTAGCTGTTGAAATCAGGGGTAATGATTTTACTATTAATCGTAAGGTGCTGCTAGTTGTTTGTCCTACACCGTCATTTACTGTTATAGTATAAACAGTATCTTCATTTACACTAGCCGTTCCTGATAATCTACCATTTAATGATGCATAAGTTATTCCTGACTGAAGTCCAGGATAAATTAAGAAAGATAGAGAGCCTATACCACCCGTGGCTGTAACAGGAGTTATATCATTAAAAATATTTCTAAAAAATGTAACAGTGCTGGTAGACTGTGTTAATATGATTGCAGGCGGATCTATTACATTAATAGTGGTTACTGTTGATGTAGACTGAATGTCATTGTCTGCCACTGTTAGTGTATAACCGGTAGCTGTGGATGTAGTAGATGCTATACCAGAAATTAGACCTGTGCTGGTATTTAGAGCCAGTCCTGATGGTAGGCTAGGTGCTATACTATAACTGTATACTCCAGAACCACCGCTGGGTGCCACAGGTGTAAATGAATCACTTACTAGTCTAGTAAATGTCTTTGTAGGAAAGTTCAGTGTTAGCACCAATGGAGGTGCATTAACGTCTAATACAAACGTTCCAGTTGATGATTGATCTGATTGATCTCTGACAGTTACTGTGTAGACAACTGCTGTTGTCAATACACTAGGTGTACCAGATAAAATACCGCCTGAACTATATGTGACTCCTGCTGGAAGTGAGGGAGCTATGGTAAAAGAATTTGTACCGTAACCACCGCTGGCCGTTATTGGAGTAACTGAAAATAATAATCCTCGTGTTACTGTGTTTACAGATGTTACAGTGGTAATAGATAGTGGTGGAGGAGCATTAACAGTGAGACTGAATGATTTGAAATCTGATTGTGATGCTTGATCTGAAACTGTAACTGTATAGATAGCGCCGCCTACTAGAGCATTAGGTGTACCAACTATTTGACCGGTAATGTTTGAATAAATAAGTCCTAATGGCGTCAAGGGGCTATTGATAGCATAACTTAATGTGCCAGATCCACCCGATGCTGATATAGGTATTACAGCAGCACTTACACCTCTGGTAAGGATAATTGGTCCGTTGTCTACTAAAACAAGAGGAGGGGGTGGGGGGACGCCTTGTATATATAGATTAAATGTTCCGGTGGCTACCTGGCTGACAGAGTCTGTAACAGTTACCAAAAAGGTCGCAGTGCCCTGACCATTGGTAGTTGTTCCTGAAATTACACCACTACTGGTACTAAAACTCAGTCCTGTGCTAATAGCTGGAGTAATTTGATACTGGTAAGGTGTTACACCAGCTGATGCTGTGAATGGTGAGAATGGAGTAAATGCCACATTCTGATTTAGATGAACAATAGGGCCAACATTTTTTGTTAAAACTAATGCAGGATATTTGACACTTACACTGAAGTTTGTAGCAACTGTCTGACCTACACTATCAGTAGCAGTGGTCACATAGCTGGTTGTAGAAATCGCAACACTTGGAGTACCACTGACAACACCGGTTGAAGTATTAAAACTTAAACCAGCGCTAAGGGTTACTGGACTGAAAGTTATGGTTCCAACACCGCCAGTGGCTATCACAGGCCTAGTGCCTGCCGCAACTGCTGTTCCCACAGTTAAATTTAAAGCACTCGTAGTAACAGCTATAACAGGCGGATTAACAACTTCTAATTGAAACTGTGCTGATACACTTTGTACACTGTCAATGGCTGTAACAGTATATATAGACAGCACGCTATTTGTTACGGCTGTACCTGTATAATATCCAGTTAGTGTATTGTAGACAAAATTTGCAGGAAGGCTAGGTGATATGTTATACGATATTGTGCCAAACCCGCCTGTGGCACGCACGGGCCTAATACCAGGACTAGTTCTGGTAATAAGACGTTGTTCTTGGATAAGAGGATTATCAACGATAATGGTAATGGGCGCGGCCACGATGGACATGCTGAATACAACTGATGCTGATTGTCCTGCAGAATCGTTGACTGTGACTGTATAGTTTGTTACACCTTGTAGAGCGTTAGGCACACCACCTGAAATTTGACCGTTAGCTGTGTTAAACGTGCCTAATCCCAGTGCTGATAAATTATTAGTTGTAAGAGTATAGGTTACTGTGCCATATCCGCCGCTATGGGTAGCAGGAGTAAAACTACCAACTGTGGTATTAACAGTAAAACTAAACGCACTTGTGGCACCTAAAACCACGCTGAGGGGTGGAAGAGTATTAACTGTTACATTAAACGCTGCAGATGCTGTCTGCGGGGTAGGTGCTTGATCAGTAACTGTTATGGTTATACCTGTACTGGCCACCGGAGTAGTAGGTGTACCTGTAATGAATCCTGTAGCAGAATTTAGGCTTAGACCTGTAGGTAATGTTCCTCCTGTTACTGAATAGCTCAGTGTTCCATATCCACCCGAACCGTTCACTGGTTTAAAGCTGGTAGAAATGCCTTGAGTTAATGATTGGTTAGCTATAAGAGTTGTAGCTACTACAGCAGGAGGATTGATAGTTATAGTAAATGTTTCATTTACTTCTCTGCCTGGAATAGCATCTGTGATTTTAACTGTGTAGGTTACAGGGGTCTGTTGAAGTACCGTTGGTGTGCCACTGATCTGTCCAGTTGTATTGGATAAGGTAAGGCCAGTTGGCAGAAAGGGAGGTGTGACCAGAGTATATGCATAGGGTGTAACTCCTCCACTACCTACTATTGGCGCTATGGGAGTTATAGCAGTATTATAGGAAAACACAAGACTGCTGTTATTGATAGTCCTTGTCAGTGCTGGAGGCGTAACCACATTTATAGTGACTATGTCTGTGTCAGTTTGTGCTGTATTATCCTGAGAAGTAATTGTGTAGGCTCTGCTTAGAACAACATTAGGTGTCCCTGAAATTCGTGAGTTAGATATGTCAAAGGTTATACCGGATATAGGTGTGTCAATACTAAATGTATAGGGAGTAATACCTCCTGTAGCAGTAACTAAGAAGGCTGGAGTTATAGGTTGATTGACAAAATAGGTTCTAGTGGCACTAACGGCTGTGGCTACTAGAGCAGATACACCACTTTCCACAGTAAGAGTAAATGTAAAATTAACAGCGTTTCCTGTTTGATCCTTGATAGCGACTGTATAGAGAGTGGTTCCAACGGTCGCAGTGTTAGGTACTGCTGCGCCACTGCTGGTTAATTGTATATCTGCGGTGTTATATAAATTAGTTAGACTGCCGACTGTTTTACTGCCAACATTTTTATTAGCTACGATAAGACTAAGACCAGTAGGAAGAGTAGGAGAAACCGTTAGATCATAATAGGTAGTTCCTGCTGCAAGAGATGGAGGTGTTTTTGCAGACCCCCCATACACAGATGCTATTGTAAAAGCAGTATAGGTAAAATTCCTAGTGGCATTAGGAGGAGCCGCTGTGGTTTCTATAGTCACTGTCGGAATATTAGGCGGAGTTTGTCCGCCCGGTGGCCTTAATCCGGTGGGGAAATTGGTCCAGGCTTTAGGGAAGTTCGGATTACTTTGAGTAAGTTTTTTGGTTTGGCCATTATAGGCTACCCACCAATCGCCAAGTGCATATGGCCCAACATTAACATCCGATTGAGCGCCGCCGGTCCAGTAAAATATAGCCATAATTAATATTTATTGGACAGGCACATCACTTGAAGGTGATGTCCAACAATTCCCAATTTGTAAAAGAAACAGACGTAGTAGCCGATAAAAGTGGAATATCTAGGTAGATGGTGTAGTTTCCTGATCCGTCTGGACCTGTTATAGCAGGACTTGTAGGATCTAGTGGATCCGAATTTGCAGTGCGACAAAAATTTCCTCCTCCTGTATCAACTCCATTTCCTCTGGCCAACATATAGGGTCTTACCGCAGGTTCAACCAGTCCTGTATTCGGATCTAGAAATGTAGGGTACGATAATGTAATTAAGGTTAGATCTCCAGCATTACCCGTAACTGGCATATGCCAAACTGCTGGTGTTTTTTCTATCATAATATAGACACTTTGCACAGTTTCATCATAATAAAGATCACCAGGAAGCCAAGTTTCATAAGGCTCATAGGTATAGATGTTATAGACTCTAGGTGCTCTCTGTACCTGAATTCCGCCAAGAGACTGAGGGCCACTGCTAGTACTTGCTAAAAAACTAATCGTGCCATCAGGTGCTAATACTAATCCGCCTATGGTGATAGTAGAAGTTGTGTTTAAATCTGTGGCTGTGCTGGCATACTGAGCTATAGTTGCTGTAGTAACTATAAGTGCGCCGTCTAAGTAACTGGTAGTGCTAGCGATATAGACTGGTCCACCGACTCCTAGACCACCATAGATAACCACTGCACCTGAATCTGTAGACGTAGATGTTGTGGTGTTTAAGAATAAAACTTGACCTGCATAGGTACCAGTAAATCCTTCTCCTGCAGATCCTGTGTATCCAAAGCTGCCTGTATATCCAAAGCTGCCTGTATATCCAAAGCTGCCTACGTAGCCAGTTGGGCCTGTGACATTGCCAACATCAGTCCATGTACCACTTCCCCAAACAGCTAGGTGTCCAGTGTCTTGAATAATATAACCTGTGCCTGTGGTTCCTGAGTAAGGATATGGTAGATCTGTAAATGTACTGGTACTGCCCGCAATGGTAACACTGGTGCCTGCAGGTCCTTCTGGTCCAAGGCTTCCAGTGAAACCTATGGGTCCTACCATTGCGAAAGGATTTAGACTCCAGCGTTCTCCGTTATAGGTATATTCTCTGCCGCCATATAGGTAAACGGTACCGGTAGACGGACTAGAGGGAAATGAAATCGGCATCTGTTTTTATCATAAAACAGTATTTACCCTAATATATTAACTAGGGTTTTAGCCTACTGAATGGCAATTCCGTAGATATACCAAAGATTTTGATCTACTTTTAATAGATTAGCTACACCGTTCGTGCCTAATAATCTAGCACCATTCTCTCCAGTTCCTGCCAATCTCAATTCTACTTCTTGGTCTGGGTAGATCATTATAGGATGTTGATTACTGACCAAAATCACTGTAGTTCCCAAGGGGAATTTTACATCATTGTGTCTAGGGATCTGAATGTCTGTGGTAAGAAATAGATGTTTTCCTTGATCTGCTAGCTCTAAGGTTCCCGAATAATTATCGCTGCTGGGAATATTTTTATAGCCTATCGGACTTTCGTTACCTTCTTCGTCTAACATCAAAGAATTAGCAGGTAATTTTATAATGCCGCCGTTGCTGCTAAGGCTAGCATCCCCTATATATAAGGTGCTAGAAGTAAGATATAAATCTCTAAATCTATTAAGAGGACCACCAAGATCATATAACGCATCTGTATCTGGAATTAGACTTGCCCCAACTACGGGTGTAGCTGGACTGCCTGTGTAGCCCATGGCCGCGAATGCACCTGATGATCCTGTATATCCTTCAATACCTATACTACCTGTATATCCAACTTCTGTGCTGGCACTGCCCGTGTATCCTTGCCCTTCACTGCCTGTATAACCGATACTTCCAGTGTAGCCTAGATCTCCTATACTGCCAGTATAGCCTGCCGTTGGAGATATTTCTACCCAACCTCCACCAACATAAACTGCCAGCAGCCCATTGTCATTGTCTACCCATAGAGCTCCTTCTGCCACTGATCCTGAGTAACCCGAATTTATAGGATCTGTAGGACTAACTATGGCCAAAGGTAAACCTGGACTGCCTACAAATCCTGCTATGGTTCCTGTGAATATGGCTCCTACATCAGTCCATCCTGGTTGCCATGTATATAGATGTCCATTAGTCTGTATAACAAAGCTATCGCCTACACCGCCATAGTAGTTCGCAGGAAGATCTGCCAGAGTTTGCACAGATCCTACCCAACGAACACTATATCCTTGTTTTCCTTCGCTACCTATGAAACCTGTTGCACCTCGACTGCCGTCATAGCCAGCACCCTTGCTGCCTGTATAACCCCATTCTCCCTTACTTCCAGTCCAGCCACGATTTCCTAAAAATCCCCTAGGTCCCTGACTTCCTACAAGTCCCTGACTTCCAGTATATCCATCACTGCCAGTGAAACCCCGTGACCCAGTGAAACCCTGTGACCCAGTGAAACCCTGTGATCCCGCATATCCTTCACTGCCTGTATAACCCTGTGAGCCCGTATAGCCCTCGCTGCCAGTAAATCCACGACTACCCACATAACCTTGACTGCCAGTGTATCCCTGTGAGCCTGCATATCCTTCGCTACCCGTATATCCCTGTGAACCAGTAAACCCTTGGCTACCTACGAATCCTTGGCTACCGGTATATCCCTGTGAACCTACGTAGCCTTCACTACCTGCATAACCTTGACTGCCGGTATATCCCTGTGAACCCACGTAACCTTGACTACCTGTGTAGCCTTCAGACCCCGTAAAACCCTTACTACCTGCAAATCCCTTACTACCTACATAACCTTCACTGCCTGTATAGCCTTGTGAACCTACATATCCTTCGCTACCTACATAACCAGAGCCTTCGCTACCTGTGTAGCCTATACCTTCACTTCCAGTGAAACCCTGAGGACCTAGTATAGGTCCAACATCTACAAAGCCGGCTATATTACCTGGACTGGGAGAATTGAGATAGATCCAAAGGTTACCAGTATCTAATGCCACATAGGAATCACCTATGTTAGGAGCTATGATAGTGACTAGGTCTGGACTGGTGTTTACAAATCCAGTAATTGATATGTTGGAAGATCCACCAAATGAAATAGGTAAGCCGCCGGGCGTAACACCATCGGATAGTCTTAGCTGTCCTATGCTTTCACTATAGAATATGGTGCCATATTCACCAATGTAGTCATTTACAGATACAGTGGTAATACGTCCAGCTTGAATCTTCCTAATAGCCATTATTAGTCCTGGTTAATCTAATATTTAATGGAAATAGGATCTAGGAACGATTCAGTCTTACGTAGGTTTCTGCCAACCTACGAAAGTCTTGTTGAACATCTAGTTCTTGATTTGGAGTGTCATCGTCAGCATTGATTTGATCAATTACATCTGCGTCCTTGCCCTGTGAATGTTTCATTAGTTCTATTTGTTGTTGGAGTGGAGGTATAAAATTACTTGTGGCCTGGTTTGCAGGGATAGGCTTTTGTCCGTCAAATTGATTAGGCATGTCGATCTCTGGATCTCCGTCGCCGTTTATTTTGATATTAATAGGCACATTAATGGTGAATTCTCTGGCTCTCATATTTTTTACCTGAAAACAACGCTCACACTAGTATTTACTGTTTCAACGTCGTCAACTATTGATATGGCAAAACTGGTAGTAGACATTACCGTAGTAGATGATATATTTACTGTTACAGTAGAACGTCCTATTCTTTCCAACGTTTGAAGTGATAACCCTGCGGCACTCCAAGTCGAAGTATTATAATTAAATCTAATAATACCACTACCTCCAGTAACTACTATAAAATTTTCAATATAGCCCTCGTTACCTGCAGGCAAGTCTATGTTAGATTTGTTTATTTTTAATTCAAAACCTCTACCGCTATTTCTAACTACAAGATTCTTGCTGGTAGCAGTTGAACCTATTATGTCTAAGTGTAAGGGGACTATAATTTCGCTAGTTACCATCGTCAAGGTATTTGTAGCGGAAGTAGCCCTTAAATCACTTATAAGAAGATAAACTGATGCAGGAACGTAAGGATTTTGAGATTCATAATCATTTAACAGAACTTGTGAAAAAGTCTGTGTAGGTGTTCCAACTAAATGTATGCTAGTACCTGTGTATATAGGTGTAGTTCTTACTAATCCGGCAGAATTTATATATTTTAGATTTGACGGCACGACAATTCCAGGAAACTCTCTTAACCCCCTTACAAAATCATTATCTTCAATTCTTTTGGTTGGTACTAAATTTATTTCAGATCCGAAAAGTGATACTTGTTGATTAGGAGTAACTATTTGTAGACTAATACCTGGAATATTAACAGGGTTATGTTGTATATCTACTAATTGATATGTAAATGAATTAGAAAAATTTATACCGTCAAAGGAATTACCAGTATTCCACAAATGTAAATAAACCATGGTTTGTATAGTTGCAGTATAGGTACTGTTTAATCTATAAGTAATATGATTATTCTCGTGTTCTGGATTAGGATAGGCATAGGTTGAAGGCCTAAATCCGCCATAGGAATAGGCAAGTCCAAAGTTGTTATTATAGGTACCTTCCCATCTTCCAAGATTAGTTCCAGTTTTAGAAGGATCTAATGTGTCTATAAATGGATCTAGTAGCATATCGTCTGCCTTAATTGGAATTCTAATCCAGTTTCTATGGTAAACGCCGTCAGGTGAAATAAACCTTAATCGTGGAGTATCGATACAAATGTAGATATAAGGATCCGTTTCTATTTCATACGCATTAGGAATATAAATTTGTCCGGGAAATCCGGATCTATCCGCAGGCGAAAAAGGTCTATGGCCGTTTATATTGAAGGCAGCATTTTGCGCAATATTGTTTCTGTCTAATCTAGCACTTGGACTAGGTAAAAAACTTAGACCATCTGTCGTAAAATTAGCCAAGGATTTCATTACCGAGGTATAGGTCCCTTGACTGACATCTTTGTATGAAATTATATCTGTGCTTGTACGATCTACCAAAAACTTTGTTCTAGTATCATTTTTATAGGGTGAATAAGAGGTGTCTATACCAAAATTATTTTGATTTTGGAGAACGAGCGTTGAGACAGGTTTATCCCTACCAAAGTAGGTTACATTAAGATTTAGTAGCCTAAATGCAAAACTACTAGAATTAATAGCCTGCATTGTACTAGGGCTATATGTTCCATTGTATAAACCAGAGCTAATATCGTTGTCTGTAAGAAATGCGCTTGTGTCGATGGTTACAACTCGGTTTAATCGATCTTGTATATCTGCTACAAATGAAGAAAAGTCATTTTGCACAACTATTTGATTTAACGTTATAAAATCGTTAGCATCTAGATTAGCCAATGTTAGAGTAGAAGTAGAAACAATGTCTCTCACTGCCTGTGGTGTGGTATAGGCCCGTTGACTAACGATAGTTTCAAAGGTGCTGCTGGTTAGAAAACCATAGCTGGCTAGACTAGATGTAGATAGATATCCTCTCAGTCTTTCTGTAACTTGGCCGTCAAAAAGAGCTCGGTCCTGCGGAATATAACCTAGTGCAGTTTCAATATCTTGAAGATCTAGAACCACAATACCCTGTTTGCCTTGAACACTGGCCACCCCAGCCTCTACATATTGATTGACCAAAAAGGTAAGATTTTGGTTTAACTTGTGAAAGGCAGTACGTAGACTGTCACCGTCTCCGGAGTTTGGGCTGGTTCCAGTATTGATATATAATATGGGCATTCCTATGATCCAATAATATCTATTTATTAAGAAAAAGGTTAATAACCAGGTTGCTGAAATTTAGTTTTGAGTATAAACTAGTATTTTAATCCTATAAATAAGATCATGAGTGCGACACTGGTTCTTAATACCGACGGCTCTCCAGTGAGTTTTTTACCTCTCAGTGTAATTTCCTGGGAAGAGTCAATCAAATACCTAGTATTAGATAAAATTAATGTCTTAGAATGGCATGAAAATTGGACTGTGAGGTCTGCTAATTGGCAGACACAGGTTCCTGCTGTGGCCATGTTAAAAGAATTCATGAAGAAAAAGAGCACGGTCAGATATAGTAAATCTAATGTGTTTCTTCGAGATAGTTTTATCTGTCAATACTGCGGAACTGGAGTCACTAGAACCACAGCGACGGTGGATCATGTGTTACCTACCAGCCTAGGTGGAAAAACCACCTTTGACAATACGGTAACAGCCTGTATGAGCTGTAATTATCGTAAGGGATCAAACCGTAAGATTGTGCCCAAGATAAAACCTATTAAACCAAATTATTATCAACTGGTAGAACAGCGTAGACGCATGGGTTGGGATTCAGTCAACCCAATATGGCGTGTTTATCTTGAGTAATCAACGTTCTCTATAGACCACACGGCCCCTGGTAAGATCATAGGGGCTCATTTCAATTTTGACCCTATCACCTTGTAGTATTTGGATTTTGTTTTGGCGCATGCGGCCACTGATCACTGCGGTAATTCTATGAGTTTCAGTAATTTTTACCCTAAACATTGCGTTGGGCAACACTTCTTCTACTTGTCCTTCTAATTGAATTAAATCTTCTTTTGACACTTATTCATCTTCCCCTTTTAAACCTTGTACCACAAGCTCTTTGGCTCGTTGATCTAACAATCTTTTCTCTTCTTCTAGTACCTTGACGGTCCAAACATGTAGTATTTCCATTACGGCATCCTCACCTGCTTCAGTATAATAGCAGTATTTGCCCCCGAAGGGGCTGTGATTGAAATACTTAGAGTTCTTGGCCAATTCGGCTATACTGCCATAGAGCACGTCTTTGAGAGCCTGTTTGTCCAAACTACAGTTTCTCCCCTGCTTCGAATCCGCGGAACCTAAGGAAACGTGGAAACCTAAGCGAGTAAGAACCATCTTGGTTCTGAGTGACGGCGTCGGCACGAACTTCGACAATCTGACCTAGAACACGATCCTTACTGGCCCATATGTCACTACGAAGCTCATCACTGTAACCACTGCCCACATTAACACGGATGTCACGTCCATCATCTAGGCCCTCACAGACCAAAGCACCAAGACGTCCTGCATTTTTTCCTGTACCAACTTCAACCTCTGACACAGCGAGAGATACTTCAATAAATGGTTTGAGTTTTAGCCATGCAGTTGAACGCTTGCACTCATAGGGTGCATGAGGATCTTTGATCATTATGCCCTCATAACCACCCTCAATGGCTTTCCTATTGATTTCCGAAAAACGGATTGAACCTTGTTCAGTGTCAAGATCTACCAGTTCGTGATCAAGTATTTTGATATTAGCAGTTTCTTCTTGCCAAAGATCTTTCCAATGGACTAGTTTCTCGCTACGATAGGTCTGAGGCTTATCCCAGTGACCTAATTCAAAGTCTGCTAGTGGCAGATAATCAAACAAATATAATACTGCATCATTGGTCTTAACATCACTCTTACGATGAACTTGACGCATGAGATCTTGGAAACTTGAACTCATCACTTCGCCATCAAAGACCACAGGTTCAGTGATGCCCGTACAGGTCTTACGAAACTGTTCCTTGATCAATTCAAAGTTTGTAAGTTCCTTACCGTTGCGGCTAAATTGGTTAACACGCCCATCTGGATAGACGATAGTAATAACGCGAACGCCATCCAGTTTAACTTCAATGAGTTTCTGGCCTGCGACCTTGGTTTCGTGATTGGTAGAATCATGTGCAAGTTGGCAACCAAAGATTGGCACTGCTAGTTCTGGCCACTGCTTGTTCACTACCTTGTTAATGGTCTTATCGCTGACACCACAGCGTAGGTCCTTGATAAGAATACGACGATACCAGCCATTCCATTGTCGTTGGGTGGAATTACGCATGATTTCATCTAGCATGTCACGGGCTGTATTACCAGTAACTTGTCTATTAACGAATCCAGTGATGGCCAAAGTAAATACGTCCCAATCTACGCCTTTGCCGTCAGGTCCGGGATGTTCTGGTATTTGTTTAAGCCCAAAGGTAATCATTGGGTCCAGGGCCAGTCTACAGCCTTGGAAAAATTCTGAGTTGCCTGCTTCTGCCTCGGCTAAGATGATTTGTTCTTTGTTGATACGACTAGGGTGGGTTTCTAGGGCCCAAATAACACCTGCACAATCAGTCATAATTCAAATCTCAATAGTGTTGAACATACATTGATTATACAGGATTTTTGAGTCGTTGTCAACCATTTTTTAATTTCTCGATAAAACTATCTAGGTCGCTTTCCCAAACTATAGTCACTGTATATCCCAAAGATTCTAAATGATGTTTTCTTTCTTCGTCTAATTTTCTTTTTTCCTTAGCTGTCATTTTAAAATACGGATGGATAAAATCATCAGAATAAAAATCTGGATGGCAGTGCCAATAATTACCATTTATCTCTATGATATGTTTTGTTTCTCTATTTAAAAAATCTACATTATAATAACTTACTTGAACATTATTTTCATAATTTGGAAGATAGGGAAATATTCTATTTTCCAGGCAACTTCTTTTTTCTTTCAATAAAATCTCATTCTTTTTTGACATTGATAGAGAATTTTCTATTTTACGTCTTTGGGCTATTTCTGCGCCATATATTTGTTCCCATGACATACCTTTAAATCTACCAGCATTTGCCTTAGAGATTTTTTCTCCTGTTCCAGGTGGATGTCTCATGCCTAATCTAGGATGACCTTGTTCTTCCCACCTCTTAGTTCTTTTCTGCATACCCTCTTTAAACTTTTTTCTATATTCTGGATCTTTTTGTTTTTCTAAACTCTTTTGTCTTTGAATATCTCTTGCACCTGGGTCGCTAAACTGTCTGATTGTGATTTGTCTTGCCAATAGATTTTTACAGGTTTTAGAACAAGTCTTTGATGGTCGTTTAGTATTTTTAGGACTAAATTCATTTAAACATATTACGCATTTTAACATACATTACCCCCTGTAAATATTTATCTATTTAATTTTCACAGGGGGTATTTTTGGCTTTACACCCTATACTAGGAAACGATTACAAGTTCTTCTTTGTTTTGTAGTCGTTGATCGCGGCCTTTATCGCGTCCTCTGCTAGTATAGAGCAGTGGATTTTACCGGCGGTAAGGCCAGTTCTTCCGCGATATGAGTATTCTTAATCTGTCCTGCTTGATCAAGAGTTTTGCCTTTGACCCATTCTGTAACCAACGACGAACTTGCAATCGCTGAACCACATCCATAGGTTTTGAATCGGGCATCTGTAATTATTCCTGTTTGATTATCTACTTTAATCTGTAGTTTCATTACATCACCACAGGCCGGAGCTCCCACCATGCCTGTACCTACATCGGTATCATCTTTGGCAAAGCTACCTACATTGCGAGGGTTTTCGTAGTGATCAATAACTTGTGCTGAATATGACATAATGTTCTCCTTAATAATTATTTACAAAAAATTAAACGCTATAGATATTCTAGGATCTACATTTTTACAAACCGTTACACAGTGTCTTAGATTAGAACGAAAAATAACTAGACTTCCTGTTTTAGGAGTAGCTATGATTTGATCAAATGTTAGAGGACTGGTTTTTTTTCCGTTTTTAACAGTGAGCATATCAGGTGGTCGAGGATCTTGAAATCTTAAATGCCCGGAATTGTCAGGTACATTCACCCAATAGACTGCACTAAAAATCGAATTTTCATGTAAATGAAATTCTTGAAATGTATTAGCATAATTTATATTAAACCAGGCTGCATCACAGATATAGTCTTCATAAGATTCAAAAGTTTCTGCAAATATTTGTACATGATTTAAAACTGTAGTAATAAGGCTTTCAAATTCTTTATCATTTTTTAAATCGTAAGAACCGTTCAAACTTGTAAATGTATTTCCTAACCAAAATTTTCCGCCTGATTGAATATTTTGACTGGTATCTAGTATCAATTGACTCCATTTTTTATTTTGATCCTGATCAAAAATGTTGTCTACTCTATAAATTGCAGTAGGAAACCAAAAACTTACAGGACCAATCTCAATAGGATCAAATTTATTTTCCTTGTCCACGATAAGCCTTGTATCCTCTACGTTGATGCTTGTTCATTGAGCTGGTCTTAGGGTTTCGACCGCCTTGGCTGGTTAATTTTACAATCTTTTTAGTTTGTCGTGTTTCTTTGGCCTTTGCCATATTGTTTCCTTTCTTATACTACCGGTTTACTGTCTTGTTTATCCAAGAAGGATTTAAACTTTTCTTTGATCATACGAGCCCAGACTGGTTCTGGAAAATGCCATCCTATAAATGCACCTAAGAGTATCCATATTGCAATATCTAACATCTCGGTCTCCTTTATTCTACACTAAAACTAGAACCACAACCGCAGGTAGTAGTAGCATTTGGGTTACTAATGCTAAAACTGGCGCCCTGCAGATCTTCTTTGTAGTCAATCTTAGATCCTACAAGATATTGATAACTGAAAGAATCTACCAATATTCTAATACCCTGTTTTTCAACTATATGATCGTCTTCTGCCCGATCTTCGTCAAAGGTAAATCCATACTGAAAACCACTACAGCCGCCGCCCTGTACAAATGACCTCAACATCATGTTAGGATTGTTTTCTTCAGCCAATAGGTCTGCAATCTTTTTCACAGCCGAATCAGTTATTTCTATCATACGTTAAAACTTTCTCCACAACCACATCTGCTCTTTTCCATGGGATTTATAAATTCAAAGCCTTCATTTAATCCTTTTTTAACATAATCCATTTCTAATCCGTTTAGATAGGGCTGACTTTTGGCATCAATATAGACATGTACTCCATTAGATTCATAGATAATGTCGTTAGGATATAATGAGTCTACATATTCTAACACATAAGCGAGTCCTGAACAACCTGTGGTTTTTACACCTATTCGAATACCTATTCCGCGCCCTCTTTTTTCTAACATATGTTTAATTTTAAGAATAGCAGCAGAAGTTAGGTTGATCATAGTGATATTTATTATAAATAAATCTAGTAAACAAATATTATAGTTTAAAAATGCCATCCTTTGTTATAACTGGACAAACTCCTATTATTTTTACCCACATCCCTTGTACAGGAGGATCGGCTATCGCTAATTGGTTTTATGAAAATGAATTTTATTTTCAAGAATCTATTCAAGATTTTAACCTAGAATGGTTGCCGCTGGAATTTCCTAGTCTAACACAAATAAAAGAATCCTATCCTAATAGTATGACGTTCCCTACGGTAGCGGTGGTTAGAAATCCTTGGGCCAGATTAGTAAGCGGCTACGAAAGTCTTAAGATTAATCCTTGCCTATTTTATGCTAACAAACAACTTCAAATTCCTACTTGGGAAGAATTTTTAGCATCTTTAGATAATTTTAAAACATTCAGATGGTATGAAATTACCGCAAACCAAGTTTCTTGGATTCCTCAAGGAGTTGATTTTTTATTGAAAACCGAAACACTTGAAATAGATTTTCAACCTATTAAGGCGATGTATGGGAAACCAAATCATTCATTAAGTATAGTACAATCTTCTAATCATATAGATTATAAATCTTATTACAATGATTTCACTAAAAGATTTGTAGCTACGAAATTTGAAAATGACATTGATACCTTTAAATATACCTTCTAAAATTAATTTTTATCTAGAGTCCGTTCAACCGCGTTCCAAAATTCAATTCGAGATTTCATTGATCTTACAGCAGCTGATTCAGCTTCGATAAATTTAATAGGATCTCCATGACAAAGCTCTTTGACCAATTCGATTGCGGCAGGCCCGTGTTCATCTTTATCAACCTGTATATGCCTATCTAAATAATAAAATAACCTAGGACAATCTAATTTGTTGATGTTAAATTGATTGAGCAGTCGCATAAACATTTTTGGTAAAATCGTCTCCCTACCGTATGTAAATGCCGCAGCTATTTCATGTGCGTTTCCAGTATGGATAATATTAAAAGTTTCAGTCATAAATTGCCTGCTAGGTATAGGAATGTCTGCAGATTCTAAGGCCTTAATAATACCATTTTTTTTAACTGTTTTTATAAATTTATAAACTTTAGAAATGTCTGCGCCAATTTCTATCATAGCTTGACAATATAAATCAAAATGACTGATATACGTATTTCCATAGGCGTCAAGATCGCTCTCTTCTGCTAGAATAATTTCGTTTATAAGTCTACTACACTTTCTCTGCCGTCTAGAAGGAAGCCATATATTTCCACTAGGACATATATGATGTTGAAGACTTTTGGCTAAACTCATAAAATCCCAAACAGCGTAAACATGATGTTCCATAAAAATCTGTAGGTCATCGATAGATTGAATGGTATTTGTTACCAACAAGGAATGATTTTCTAATAGAGCTTTATTTTGTTCGATTTGAGATACAAGACTATAACTCATGTGTACCTTCCAAACCTATTTCCAATAATTCAACCTTTTCTCCAAAAATCAACTTCAAGGCAGCTTTTTGAACAGCACCATACCAAATTTTTTCATTTTTACAATTTTGTAAAAAGACTTCGTCTGGAAATTTTATTGGACAACTAGATTTACATAATCGTCTCACATTACAACTAACACAATGAGACTTTTTTCTTTCCAGATCGAGTTGTAAAATTCTTATGCCTTTTAATTGTGAAATAGGCCCTGCAATATATTTTTCACTGGCATGTGGGCAAAGTCTTATATTTCCATTTATATCTAATGAGAGAATATCTTCTGCGTCGGCACCGCAGTTACTAGTGGCAGTAACAGGTATCTTATTTTTCATTGATAGAGCAAAATTAACAGGACCATGAGGACCGTCAAATACATTACTTCTAAGCAACGGTTTTGGTCTCTCACTAACTTTATAGAGTTGGCTAATAGAAAAATCCATATATGATTCCATTACTTCCTTAAATTTTTTATGATTGTCTTTATCTATTACATGATGAGTACTATTTTGAGAATTAGTTTCGTCATAGTTTCTACCTAATATAAAACTAAGTTTTACATTTTTTAAATCTAGTCTTAATGCTATATCAACAAAGTAATCATTTATTTCAAAAAGGTCAAAATTTTGTCTAGATATAACGGTATTGAAACTAAACTGTATTTTAGGTGCTAAGTCATCTATTCTCTTAATAGCACTGATTACTGATTTTTTTTGAAAAATGTCTTCTCCTCTAAGGAGCTCCTGTCCTGGTCCGTCATGACTGATGCCTATAGCAATTGATCCTTTGAGATTTACAAAAAAATCAATATGTTTATCTCTAAGCGCACTGCCGTTCGTTGAAATAAAAAAATGCCTACCAGGAGAATCTAAAAATTCCATTACCGGTTGAATATCGTTCCAATATAGAAACGGTTCTCCTCCCCATAGTTCTATTCTTTCTAAATTTTCTAAGTCTAAGTTATCTTTAATAGCATTGATAAATTTTTCTAGATTACTGTTTTTTGGACGCTCATCGGGATTACCTATATCCTTTTGCATACAGTAACCGCAAGAGTAATTACAGGCGTGTCCAAACAGTATTCGTAGGGCAGTAGGTTTGTTAGATTTTTTCCTTGATCCATGTATCTTGGCAGATTCTTGATAAAATTCTAATGGCAGCGTAGGAAAAGAACTAAGAGCTGCACCTTCTGAATTATATAAGGCATTTTCATCTACATCATAATAGATTATTTGATTGGATTCTAATAGTTTAAATTTACTTAAATTCATGATTTTGTCACAAAAGAAGAGATAACAAAAGGTTCTTCTATTTTAACAAAACCTAATTTGGATCTCACCCACCCGTCTTGTTCCATTTTTTTACAGTATTTAGACCAAGGAGGCATCATAGGTCCTGGTAAGTAATTAAAACTTTCGTTAAATTGATATTTCAATGTCGTCTCAAAATATTTTTTAAATCTTTCGTTTTTAGTCCTAGTCATCCATTGTGTATATAGTATTTGTTTTCCTCTAGCCATATTCACAAGGAATTTTTTGTAATCAAAATCTTCAGCTAGATGATAATAAGTACTATAACGTTCATCTGATGAAACATCACTGTTAAAAAAGAATCTATCAAAAAAGAGACATACAGCTTCGTCACCATAAATCTGCATGTTACCTTCTTCGTCACTGTCAATCCAGGTTACTTGATTACTGGCCCATTCTTCTTTTATTAAGTTTCTAGGAGTCAAAAAATCATAGTGAAATAATACTTCTATGTTTTTATTTGTAGCCCAATCCGCATAAATTTTCAGCACATCCATATCGCCGTTGTTAACTAGTTTTAACTGCTTGATAGGGCAGTCATTATTTAATTCAGCCAAAGTCCTATCAAGTTTATCTCGATTTACCTTATTGAGAAAATAAGAGCTAAGAGTGATACTGGCTATTCCTTTAAAATTAACCTCTTTTCTAAGGTTTCTAAATCTAAAAATCGCATTATCGGTCATACCATATTCAAACCTATAACCATTTCTTTTAAACCAGTCATAATGTTTAGGATAGTTTAATTTTAAGAAAAGCATATCATCGTCAGTTCGATGATAGTCGAAGTAATCAAAAACTTGATTCCATAATTCTTCATGTCTTTCTGTAAAATCAAAAAAATATTGATTTAAATTTTTTTTTATTTTTTGTAGGTTTTCCTTAATGTAACAGACATGGCATCCGGCATCACAAAAATATCTGGTACTCATACTGAAATAGATATCTCTTTTAATTGATTTAATACAATCATTAATTAACCAATGACTATCAAAATCAACTACCTTTTCAAAATCATGTTCATAGGGATTATTCATAAAACTTTAAGATATCTAAAAATCTAATTTTTCTAAAACTAATAGAAATAAAATCATCGCACGATTTATCAAGTAATATAGCAGAATGGATAGTTCGAACGTCCATAGCTAAGGTAACATTTCCAATTACTTGTAAACTTTCAATTTCTGATAATTTTTCTAAACTATTATCTGCCTTATAGTGTGTAACCACCAAATTAGTTTTTTTTGATAAAAAAATATTTATTGCAGCTCTCCTACCAAAATCTACGTGAGGCAGAAACATATCAGGAATTTCTTTTTTTTGAAATTTGATATATGATATATCAGGTAATTCTTCGTCTAAAATAGACTTAGGAAGTTGTCTTAATATAGGTGTGGTAACAACCGAAGGCAACCTATATGCTTCAAGATTAACATAACCAGGATAACATAAATTAGAGTTTTTGTGAAATTTAGTTAATTTTTCCAATTGATTTTTTGAAGATTTTTCATCTCTATCATATACTTTTAAACATTCTAAATTAGATTTATCAAAATCATCAATATGGATTTCAGGTAATAAAAAAGTTAACATCATGATCCCCGAAAAATAAATTGTTCATCTATTCCTATCCAACTGACCAGATTTGGTTTTTCTTTTAATTTAGAAAGATGTAAAATTATATAATCTAAATAGGTATAGAATTCTATACAACTCTTTCCCGGCTGTTCATCAAATAGATAATAGAGGTATTTTAAACCACAGGTAATTTTTTTATGGCAATTCATACAACTCTCAAATATTTTTCCTTTATCTCCAGTGTCTAACCATAAGGCTTTGTTTTTCCAATTACCAATTCTCATGTTTTCTGTCTTATACTCTAAGAAGTCAAATTCCGGATAGATATACCCATCAGGTGATAAAATAATCTTACTATGGTTAGAAAAATAGGCTTTGTCTAACATAGTATAGCATCCATCTATATATAAATTAATCTTTTTGATATAGAGTATTTGAATAAACTGTAAAAAAGCATCCAAAAATTGTTTCAGATCTAATTTGTCTATTATGACAGTAAATTTATCTTTTCCTCGTATATGACGTAATGGAATTAGATTGATAGATTGACACTTTGTTTTATAACATAGTCCTATAATGAATTTAATGTTATCTAACGAAAAAGAATCTGGACGATCAATAGGCAGGACAAATTGCCATTGCCAATTTTTACAGGTTTCATTTAGAACATTGGCCATTAATATCACATCAAATTCTTCCCTGTTTTCTTTTTGATACTTAAAATCGTAGCTGACGGTGACAAATAAAATATTTTTATACTGTTCAAAAAAGTCTCTATTGTCACTGATCAAAGACCCATTGGTAGTAAACGCTATATACCAATTATTTCTTATTAAAATCGGATATAACCATTCCATAATTTCTTTTATTCTCTTAATGAATAAAAAAGGTTCCCCGCCATGGAAAGCTATCCTTAAAATTTTATTAGACTGTTTTTCTACCCATTCTATAAATTCTTTAAGATAGTCTAGATCAGAAAATGATAAATTTTGTCCTCCAAGAGAATTTATATAACCTCTGTCACAATAAACACAATCGAAATTACAGGTATTTCCGAGGTAAATTACCAATGTTCTAATATTGGATAAATCATTTTTGACAATATTAATTGGTTGATAAGAGTAATCGTTCACGTATAGATCCTGTAAAAGTTTTATCAGACGATTGAAGGAAAACCATATGAAGAAGACAAAAATAAAAAGATCGTTGGATTTGATTTTGAGCTTTTACAAGGGTGGTGTTTGGAACTATTCGGCTCTTGTGAATAACATATGAATAGAAATCATCAATTTCTAATTCCTCAGAATTAGTTAGACTTAAAACTTTCTCTAAAAAATTTTCTGCTGTAAATTTTTCTACATAGTTATTCTCTATTATTTTTTTAAAAACAACCAAAAGTTGTCTATAACTTATGTCATATTCATCTTTGTGAACTAGCGATAATTTTGGATGATAATTAAAATAATAAAAAAACATTAGATAACTTAAACCTTTAATATAGGCTGTATCCTCACCTTCAAGTCCTATAGCGGTATTAACACTTATATACTTTTTTTCAAATTGTTTTTTAGCTATGTCTTCTTGTAGATCAATATAGAGTTTAACAATTTTTTGACACATATCGTCTGGTCGAAACATTTTTTTCGAACCTGTATCTAAATTACCAGCAGGACATTGATAACAAGCATTTTTATAATTGCAAGTTTTACATTGTTCTTCTTCTTCAAACATCTTAGCATATTCAATTTGAAATGACTTGTATCTATCAATGTAAATAGATTTATCAAATAAATTTCCTAGGATAGTTTTGGCTGTGGCGCCAGCTTTTTGATTAGTAAAAAAATAACATCCGCTAAAATCCCCACTTGCATCAATAGCTATCATATCTGATCCTATCATGCAATTTTCTCCACCTTTTTCTCCTACTCCTTCAGAAAAATGAATTTGTAGTTCCTTATATTTGTCTAATACAGAAATAATATCTTCATGCAATTTATTCCATTCTTGATCAGACCATCGTATGAATCCTGCACTTGAATCTAAAATCAAAGGATGTACCACCACTCTTCTTATACCTCTTGCAAATAGATTATCAATGAAATCAGTAAAAAATGGTGCGTTCTCCCTCGCCAAAGTACACCTAATGGTGATACGTTGTTGATCTTTTACTGATTTAGGCATAAATGAAATAAAATCTAAAATTTTATCAATGCCATCCTGACCAATTTCTCTGTGATCTACGCTACTTCTATCAGTATCTAAACTGATTAAAATATAGGTAAAATCATAAGAAAGATACTCATCAAGTAATTCCTTGGTAAACAAAAGACCATTTGTTACCATTCCTATAATAGTATTAGAATCTCCTTTGGCATTGTCACTCAATAATACACTATAAGTGCGTAAAAAGTCTAAGATTAAATCTTTATGGATTAAGGGTTCACCACCAAAAAATTGAAAAACTTTTTTTTGTTTTTTATTTGCGTTTACAAGGAATGTATAGGCATCAAATAAACTATCGGAGGTGAATCTTCCAAAATCCTTATTATGTTGTTCATAGCAATAGGTACAAGAAAGATTACAAGCATTAGTTAAAATTACGTTCATTTGTTTTAATTCTGTGAACAAATAACTAACTGTATCAAGTGAAACTATGTTTTCATCTAGATCAGGGATAACCGAAATTAACTTATTATTTTTTTTGTTGCCTTTTGGTGTAATGATATCAAAAGATTTAAATTGAAGAGATCCATCATTCTCTATTTTAACAGTTGCCTTATGATCTTCAAATCTCTTTCGTTGTTGTTGAGTTGGTATCCATATGACATTTTTCATACGGTTCCTCTACCCCCGCCACATTGACATTGGCAGTCACATACTGTAGCATAATCGTCATAAAACACATGAGAATGATTAATTAGGCCTTCTAAAACATCAAGCATTTGACGATAATGTGCAGCAGTAATTAATTCACCAGGTTGTATATTAATTCTGGGTTGAGCTTTACCTGAATCAAAAACTGATGATGTATCAAATAATTCCTTATAGGTACCCATGATTTTTCTCTCTTATTCGCTACGTACAACACTTAAATTCGTACCGTCATATTTATATTTTTTATCCTTGTAGACTTCTATGGTAATTTTGCACTTATTTTCTATAAAATCAAGGCTTCTACTACTATTCAAAAGATCAGCCCAAGTATAATTTCCCCAAATAATTTGAAAAAAACCAGTTTCTTGATTAGAATTAAATTCAAAATAAATTTTGTTAGTCTCTTCATCCTTTTTAAAAATTAGATTTGAAATTACTTTTAAATTAACTTTTGGAAATTCTTCTTTGAAACGCCATCTAAAAACACCGTGGTCAAATGGAATAACATGAAATTTTTCCCCCGTAACTATTTTTTGCGCATCAAGAACTTTGACATTTGCACTAAATGTAGGCCTAAAAATGGTATCACCTATAGGACCAAAATGCGGATTGATTACATGAAATCTAAGTTGTTCAGTATCCACATCATCTATATAAGGGGTAACGCCTATCATATCAGGATTAGGAATTAAAAAATAAATAGGTAATTCAGCTGCTCTATACAAAAAAAACCAAGTTATATTATGAATAACAGGGCTGTTTTCGTCTACTTCATTACCATTTTCTAAAAAAAACAGTTTACTATTAATTACATCAGGCTCTTCTTCTTCAGTGATGTTAAATCCTTTTCTGGTTTTTCTTGCGATCCAAAAAGAATTCTCTGCGATAAATTCTGGCCCTAAGGTCATTTCCCCAGGATTGAAAAGTAATCCATATAAACACCATCTGTGTTTAGGATCAGCATCAAGATAATCAAATGCTATTTTTAAGTCAATTACACAGGTATTCTTTCTTCTACTACCGGTATTTTGAGCATAGAAGTGATCTAGATAGAGCCTAGTAGGATCTTGCCTATCATAGTCAATAGAAAGGTTGAAATTTTGTTTGGACCAAAGGCTAAGTCGTTGATGAAAATCTTTTCCGATCCAAGGGCCAAGCCCACGTCTCATTGCCGTTAAATTAATAGTCTGCACACAGTCTCCCCATACAGTAGGATAATGTGGTTGATTTTGTATGAACACAGTTTTCTTCATTTTAGATAGGTAATTTTTTAAAAGGTTTAATGCTAAGATATTTTTACGATAGAATCCAACGTTTTTTTATGAATAGGACCCAAAGGAACTCCGCCGTATTTTAGCGTAGCACTATCTTTTTCTTCTATATTTGACCAACTACTGACATTATAAAATGTAGCTCCTAATGGGCCAGCAGTGAACCAATGTTCTTCTCCGGGTAATAATGGATAACAAATACGTCCGTGATCTTGATCTGTAAGAGTCAAGGGTCTAGGGTTTGAAGCTCGTGCCCCTGAAAGAGATCCTGAATTAAACAAAACCAAATTAATAAATGGATGACTATGCGGCCTGACATAGACATTTGGAAAAAATAGATAAAATTCTACTAAAAAATTATTTTCACTCCACACTAACGTACTGGCGCTTATGTCAGTGTAAAATACTCTGGTCATTAGTTCATGGTTAAATGGAAATTTTCTAATTTTATATGACTCAGCGAATTCTTTTACGTCCATTTTAAACTCCAATTAGATAACCAGAAATATTTATCCTAGGTCTAAAAGTGCGTTGTACAATTAGGAATTATTTTTCAAATCTAAGTTAAACATAAGGTGAACACGATTTTCTAAACTACAATTGACAAAACTATGAAGATGGGTTGTATCTACATAATAAACCGATCTGTCTTCTGGTATATGTTCAAATTTTCCTAATTCTGGAAAGATAAAAAGTGCATGATCATTTGTTTTAAGAGCTAGGTGGGCTCTGGGTGTTAAATCCCTATGCATTTTATAACACCATTTTTCTGGAACATTTATTAACCTAGCTCTGGTAGCATTGGGAAAATAGTCAAAAAACTCCTCAATAATGGTATTTTGTAAACTAGGCTGCAGATATCTATAATTGGTCTGTTTATCATTTTTATCGTACATTGCAGGAGTAGAACCAGTGATATAGTCTACTATATTAGGGTTTTTCGTTTGTAACATGACTTGATTCAGCCCATTGTTCCAATTCAAACTTTCAGCTAAATTCATTAGTTCCCGTTTTAAACGTGTATAAAAATTTACCTCTAGATTTTGTAATGAATATTTTATCATTAAGGAATAAAACTTATAGATGTAATCTTAAATTGTTTATCATTAGAGTGAATGAAATTTAAAATATTATCGATACTTTCAACTGGTATTTTTTTAGCGCTAATATGTTTGACATATTCAGTATCGGTCAGGCCAGGACGTAGATTTATAAGCCAAGGTAATCCTACGTGACCATTACAGATTTTATCTTGATCGTGCTTATATAATGCATAAGGCCAATGATTACCGTATCGCTTACTGGCCTGAAATGTATCACTGTTCATTTCTCTAAATATAAAATCACCACTAATACTGCTGACATTTATAATAATTTTGTCTAGTCCTTCCCAACTTTTGAGAATTTCTTTTAACAGTAATGCTTGGCTGTTATCTGTAAAAACCATGGCGTTATTGACAAAGATATCAGCATCAAAACTTTGTTTAACGATTTCTAGACGACATTCACCTAGAGAAATATCCCAACCGTTCGACCTAGAAAAACCTTGTACTTGATAACCTTTAGTTTCATAGTGCTTGGATATAGCACAACCTATCCCTTTGGTATGACCAGTAATAGCTACCCTAGGCATAATTATCAGTATTAATACCCGGTATCGTAGACATAGCCAGGATCGGGGTTTGGAACTTCGGGTGGTGGTGGTGGTGGTGGTGGTTCTTCTCTAATAGAATCAGTCCAATTGTGCTGATGACGTATTACCTTTATAGCTCTTATTCCCAATTCATTAGCCTTTGAGTGAGAAATCAACATAGTTCGATCTACTGCACCAGCATCTCCCGCAGGATTATAAATTAACCCATCAGCAGCATTTGTATTACGGGTAACAGAGTAGGTAGTTTTGTCAAATCCAGCCTGACGACCCTCCGCTGTACCGTCATTACCTAAACCATAAACACCAGTATATCCAGCTTGTCCAGTAGCCTGTAGATCAATGAATGTGTGGTAATGGCCGCAGGCTAAATTAAGACTGGTTATTAGTAAATTTATATCCGAACTATTAATCCTTCTACCACTCTGTATATTTGTTCTTAATGTATTAATATTCGATTGAATGCCAGACCAACTTACATTACTTTGGCTGACTGTTAGCTGTCTAATAAAATAATTTGCCGATCTACTAGCATTAGGTGAACCCGGTAACCAATATGACATGCTATTCTCCTAGATCTATATAATCATGGTAAAAATCTTTTTCTGGCGCTTCAAAAGGCATCATGACATAAATTTTCAGTGCATTGATTATTCTAGTGGTTAAAAAATTCTTTAACAAAATATCTTGAAAGAGATAAATCAATTTAGCATGATTATCAAAATAGTTGACTTTTGTTAAATTCCTAATGTAATTCCTACTGTCTGCTGGTTGTGATCTATCAGCTAAAAAATCTTGATAAATCAAATAATAATTTGGGTCTATCAAAACAAAATTTTCTAATTCGATTTTTTGTATAAGAGAATATACCCATTCACTGTCTGTAAAATTTGTTTGATTATAAAATTTGCCAAGTTTATGGAAAACTCTAGGTGTAGATGGTGCTAATGTTATAAAACTTTTATGAGGAAATTGTAATAAATCTTGATTAATTAGAAAACCTTCTCTGACAGCCCAAACCATTCCGAATTCTAGTCTACCAAATCTTTTTTCTTCTGGGACTAACCTGAACATAGGCCCGTTACTTGAAATTTCCCATACTTTACTTCCAAGTTCAGCCATATGGGCACATTGCCACCAAACTGTGTCAACCCCGGTGTGATCCGGAACCACGGATTGATCGAAGGCTCTATAAATTTCTATTTTATCATCCCTAAGATGCAATGGTGTATTTCCGGCCAATGAAATAGACGGACCAAGGTCGTATGGTAGATTTCTAATTCCTATGATTGTTTGGTTTTCTATCGGAATCGTTGATAGTGGAATAGAATTTAATTCAGGATGGTGAAGAGCGAATTCGACAAATTGATTTTCATATAGTTGATTCTGATCCATGACTAATCCTAAGACAATATATTTATATATTTCAGTAATATCATTTGTCAGCTACAATAAATGACATTTTTTTAGTTAGATAGTCTTTTATCAACCTAGAACATTGTTTCTTGTAATCAAACGATTCATGATAAGGAGGTAGTTTGGTCATAGAGAGAACTGTTTTATAATCTCTATTATATAAAGACAGATACCTGAGCATGGTAAAAGCATCTAACAATTCAGGTCCTTGCCTAAAATTCTTAGCTAGATGATAAACTTCATAAACATCAGTATATTGATTCTTCCAAAATATTTCATCTATCGGTCTGGCTTTAAAATAATCATGCCCTATTTCTTCTTCTTTTTTAGTGTCTCTATCTATTTCCTCATAACCAAACTTAGCAAGATCCTTACCTATTGCAGAAAGAATTCCCTCGTCTTTATGAATTGATAAAGGCCACCAGTAACGATGATTATCGGCCCAATTTTCTTGAAGCCATCTCTCAGTCTGTTCCATTTCAGATACAGTCTCATAGGGTAACCCAGCGATAAATCCTGCACTGGCTCTATATAGTCCTAGATGGTTATTAAGATATTCCTTCATCTTAAGCATGAGTTCTTTCATATTATCCGAACTCATGCCTTTTCCTATTGCTGAACCTGCCCGTTTACTAAAGGTTTCTATTCCATAATAGTGCATCCAAACTCGGCTCTCGCCTAATAATTCAAACTGTTCAGGGTGAGCTTTAAGAAGATCTAATCTAATAAAGGCTTTGAAATCTGGCTTAAAGTCTAACCTGTTTACTACATTACGTAATTTAATAAGTTTTTCCGTTCTATCATTGAGTGTGTCATCGGCTAGATAATAGATTGCGTTACCAAATCGCTGGTAGTTTTCCATAAGTTCTCTGTATAAACTTTCTTCATTAGTGCTAGTATCTTCTTTCATTCCAATAAACGGAAAGCTACAAAACTTACAGGCAAACTTACAACCTCTAGACAATTCTAATGTCATATAACTTTTTGGACTGATAAAATCTTCTTCTAGATATTCTGTTCTATAATTAGAATATGGGGTAGCAGGATACTCCTTATAGGCATTGATAAATCTACCATCGTAAAGTGGATTACTTATAGGCAATGGCCCAGATCCAAACTCATAATCTATCACAGCATCTATAGCTTTCTCTCCATAGCCTAGTATATACCAATCTGCCCCTACGTCTACATTATATGGAAATTGTCCGCCAAGAACTATTAATAAATCAGGATACCAAGACTTGACTTGTCTAACCATACGGTGTGCCTTGGAAATATTAGACATCCATGTGTAACTAACACCTATCCATTTAGTATCTTCTTTAATATGATTGTCTAAAAAGATCTTGAGCTTATCTAAAGGTAAATGAAGTACATGATCTAATACAGTAATTCGCCAACCCTTGTCCCGTAATACAGTGGCCATCCTATAGGTTCCCGTGGGAATAGCATTTCTAAGTTCTTCTATACCGGTAAGGATTATGGCATGTCCGGTAATTGGTTGTCTAGTTTGAGAATGGGTAATTTCTTTAAGAATTATAGTTTTCATAGAAATGAATAGATAATAATTAAATTTATCCCTAAATCAATCCTTTCCGTCGTGATCTGGAAGGGGGCCGCCATACTTAGAGCCCTTGATCTTCTTGCCCTTGATATAATTACCCTGACCATCTGTATGACCTTTGCCCTTACTTTGATGTGGGCGGAGGCCTTGACTCACACAACTACTGTGATCACTTCTACCTAGACGCTTGGGGCTACGGCATAACTTAGGATCAGTTTTTTCCTGCTGGATGAATTCTCGGGCTCGCATGATTCTATTTATCGGAACAATATCAAACTCATCAACACCGTCTGTGCGGCAAAGCCCAAGCATATGGTGGCAATGTACAAAAAGTTCTTTTCGATTAGGCTCTTGAAGAACAAGGTAATTAGGCCGCTCCACACAAAGATCACTAGGTCAACATTGGGCAGTCTATCACTCTGTCCGCTTAACACAGCCAATAGACTGGGCACTGAGCTTAGATGTAGCAGCACTATGGTCACCCATCCTAGAGTGTGAGCTGAAATATGCCCTAGATGGTCTTTGACGAATGCTACCAAGGCCTGCGGACTACCTACTAGAAATTGTAAAATACGAGTTAACATCATTGTTCCTATTTGTAAAAGATATGGCGGCCAATTTTGGCCACACGTTCACGTTTCCAACCTGGGTTAACATAGTCTGCATGGAAATACAGAGCATCTGATAAACTAGGTAATCTGAAGCCTTCTAACAAGACCTTACGAGCAACGATCATGCTTTCTTCATATTCCGGAGCATTACTGGGTCTAACTTTCTGTCCACCCCCTTGGCATACCCAACTAAATTGACAGAGCACACGATCATAGAAACGGTTCTTTTGATATATCACGGCACAGATATCGTTGGGAAACCCCTCCACGCTGGCTCTGTTAAGAGTGACCTGAGCCACAGCGACCTTGCCCTCAAATGGCTCACCACCTGCTTCGTAATAGATATTACGAGCCAAGCAGGCCAATTGCCGGTCTCTTAGATCAGAGGTTATACTGGTGGTACGAACCTGTTCAACTCGTTCTACACGATGATTCCATGCCCAGGAAAACAGTTGATGAGCCAAATAAGCGCCAACTGACAGCATTAGAACTAGACAGATTCGAACCCATAACTTAGACTTTAATTCAGTCATTTGACAAGGTCCTCCTAGTAGAGTCTGCTAAGTAAAAAACAGAAACATTAGTTAATTATAGCATAGACTGTAAAAACTGTCAACTTTCAGCCAAAAAACAGCCATTATGCCTTGATCTTGGCGTGACAATATGCTATACTAGTATTTTACTTAAGGAGATTTGTATGTATCGCTATAAGATCTGGGTCAGATTAAACGAATATCAAACTGCCGAAACCATCATCATGGCCAATAACGACTATGATGCCAAGATGCTGGCAGAAGCCCAGTATGGTCAGGGCATGGTCCTTAGCTATTCAAGAATCTATGACTAGAGCGTTCAAACACAGTGGTAGCTTTGGAGATCTTATCTATGGCCTAGCCTTGGTTCGTCATATGGGAGGTGGGTCATTTCGTGTGCATCTTAGAAATCAAGATCAGATCTGCCTAGAGAGCTATGGTCACTTACCTTGGGGTTATCACAAGGGTAGACTAACGGATCAGGATTATGAACAACTTGAACCTTTGTTACGAGTTCAGAGTTATATAACAGATGTCAGGCCCTACGACGGTCTAGAGCATGTTGACTACAATCTAGATCGTTTTAGAGATCTATTCAAGCTCAAGGTCAACCCTGGTAACTTTGTTGACCTATATGCTCGTAGATTTGGTCTAGAGCCCACAGACCAATTACGTAACACGCCTTGGCTCACTGTGCCTCAGCCTAGACCCATTGAGGGCAAGCCCGTGGTAATCAATAGATCCGAACGCTATAATAGAGAAGACGCTAACCAGCGCTATTTCATGCTCAAAGAAAGCATAGGTGATCAGGCTGTATTCATAGGGTTTGAAGCAGACTATCTGCGTTTTAGTCGGCAGTTTTCCTGGGATCTTCCCTGGGTGCCCACACCAACCCTGTTAGACATGGCTGAGATCATAGCGGGCTCAGAACAGTTCATTGGTAACCAATCTGCTGCGCTGAGTATGGCCATAGGTCTAGGTCAAACCTACTACTGCGAACAGAGTAATCTCTCTGATCCCAAAAACAACGAATGCTATTTTGCCAATAATCCCAGAGGGTCCTACTTCTAGTCAAGATCTAGACTTAGATTAATCTACTCAGATAATTAGCTATAACAAGGAGTAGACAGTGACCAAACGTCTAGGAATAATTCAATCTAGGGGCCTGGGTGATATTGTTATCGCTCTGCCTATAGCTCATCATTACTATCAACAGGGTCAAGAAATACATTGGCCCATTGTCAAGACCTGGGTAGAACAGATGCGAGCTGTGGCACCATGGGTCAATTGGTATCCAGTTGAACCAGACTCAGGCAGTTTCTTTTATAACCAGCCCGAAGCCATACTGCGCCTACAGGGTGTGGATGACATCCTATGCCTCTATAACAGCCTAACTGGACACCCAGAACTTTGGCAGAACCCTTACTTTCAACACACCAGCTTCGACAGATTTAAATATGCCCATGCCGGTGTGGCCTTCAAAAAGAAATGGCAGCTGGCCGAATGCCTACAGAGAAACCGGGCCAGAGAAGAGGCTCTATATCAGAGTCTAGGCCTAGAGGGTAAGAAATATGTGGTCACACATCTCTCAAGCTCAGAGCAGACTGTGCGCCTTCCCAAGGACCTGATACCCCCAGAATACCACAATCAACCCATAACAGATCAGGGCTGGATTTTTGACTGGCTCACAGTCATAGAAAGAGCAGAAGCCCTAGTGGCCACTGATTCCATTGTGGCCAATTTGGTAGATCAGTTGGGTATTGATGTGGAACGTTATTTTATACCTCAGCATCACATACAACTTACACCTGTATTTCAAGAGCACTGGCATTGGCTAGAAAATCTGGACCTTAAGCCTCAGGCTCGCATATTTAAAGGACAATGATGACCAAGGTCTACGCACCCATATCAATAGGTGAACTCATAGACAAGATCACCATACTGGAAATCAAACTGGACATGATCCGGGATCCAGAAAGTCTACGGTATATTGAGCTAGAACTTCAAGAACTAGACATGCTGGCCCAAGACTATCACATGATAAAGGATCTGAGGATGAGACTGAGAGCGACCAATCTGGATCTGTGGCACATTGAAGAACGAAAACGCGAATTGGAACGTGATCGTGACTGGGGCACTGAGTTTGTCTCGCTGGCTCGCAGAGTCTATCAAGAAAATGATCGTCGTGCTCAGATCAAGTTGGAAATCAATCGACGCACAGGCAGCACACTGAGAGAAATAAAAAGTCATGCCGCTGCTCAAGTTTGATATTTGGCTGCACATGGCCTGGACTCAAGGGACTCCAGATCATTGGAGGACCCTATTCACAAGACTGGAAAAATCAGGTCTATGGTCCAAGGCCAACAAGATCATCTTGAGCTGTCAGTACAGTCTGGACCAATGGCAGAGTTGGTGGGAGGCTGAGCTAGATCTCAGGTCAGATCCCAGAGTTGAACTGCGACTGGGACCTGATGACTTGGTCTATGGCCATAGGCAGGGCGATGTCATGAGCCAACGAGCTCTGGGTCTCTACTGTCAAAGTCTACCTGAACCCAGAGCCATCATGCGTTGGCATCTCAAGGGTCTGACCTTCCGCGGCTGCGCTCGAACAGAACCAGTGGCTAGGCAGTGGCAGGAATACCTAGAGTATTGGGGCATTGACCAAGGTCAGACTTGTTGGCACCTGATCTCACAGGGCTGGGATTTGGCAGGAGCCAATTGGATCTGGGATCATCCCTGGACAGGTCAAGGACACTTTTCAGGCAACTGTTGGTGGGCACATTCAGGTCATTTGGCCAGCCTAGAACCGCTCAAAGACCCCAGAACCGGCTGGTGGACCAGTGAATTTGGCCTGAGTCATCCAGCTCTAGATTCGGAATATTGGCCGGGCAGAGGTCAACCCCGTGTGATCTGTCTACATGATCACAGACAGGCAGTGAATTACCTAGATCAGGGCCAGAGCCTGCCCCAAAACTATGCGCTTCGCTAGACTGCAATTAGCGCACAGTGACTTGGCTCAGAGTCTGTATCCAGAACTTCAAGCCTTGGGCCATGAAGTAACTGCAGAAATCTCCCCCCATACAGATTGGTTGATTCTGGAAGGAGCCACATGGTTTCACTTTTGGGACCATCCCACAATTGCATGGCCTAGATCCAGAACCATAACCATAGCAGATCAACCCCGCATAGTACGCTACTCAGAGATCAGTTGGACGCCTTGGCCCTGCACAGGTTGGCTACAGCAAGACATACCCACGACGTGGATGGGTCTAGGCTCCGATCTCAGCAGAGTCAAAACCAGAGATTTCGGCCACAGACTGCGCCCAGATCTAGACAGGGCGAGCCTGTTCCTAGAACTAGCGAGCCCGGACTTGACTCGTATGCACCAAGCACTAGATCAGGCCTGTATACCCTTGGTCAAAGACTACCCAGAGCTGAATCCTGATAAGTGGCCAGTTCAGGGAATACAACGAGCAGATCAGTTACTGGCTCAGGGCGAGACACCTAGATCAGCGTGGGCACAGGTCAGTCTAGAAACTTGGCGTTCACCACAGCGATTCCAGAGATCACAGCGTCAGTGGGCAGAGCGTTTTCTAGCTGCATTGCGGCCGTGATGACGCCATTTGAACTTTCAACACTGGCACACACATGGTTTATTGACCTAGACGGAACCATACTGAAACATCAAGGACTTTGGCTGGACGGATATGATAGTGTACTGCCGGGCGTTAGGGAGTTCTTTGACAGTCTACCCCCAGATGACCAAGTAGTTATAACCACAGCTAGGGACGAATGCTTTCGCGAAGAAACTGTCGCAGGATTACATAGACTGGGTATTACTAGGTACACGCTGATCATATTTGATTTGCCTATAGGCGAGCGCATTGTGGTAAATGATGTCAAACCTACAGGCTTAGAGACAGCTCTAGCTTGGAATGTTGAAAGAGATCGGGGTTTGATCTAGGTAGGGAATAGAGAGAAAATTCTGCAGACACTAGTAGGGAATAGAGAGAAAATTCTGCAGACACTAGTAGGGAATAGAGGGAAAATGAGGCTGACCCTTAGGTGAGTATTTCTGCATAGCCCCTCTTCCCCACCTTGATCCACCCTAGATCCAGCTAAGATCAAAAAAGCGACCTTAATAAGAACTTATTAGCATTAAGGCGCAGATGCGAATTGAGTGCAATTGCACCAGTTTACTAGTAACACAAGACCCCGCTGCACAGGATCCAGTACATATACAAAGACCCCGCTGCACAGTCAATACTATATACACATAGACCCCGCTGCACGTGATTTGGCATGATTGATCTAGATTCTTGATTCCACTGTGAGATCCAGTTAAATACTCTGAGAATACCATGCTGAGTTGACTAGACTCAGCATAGACTGTATACTAGTTCTAGTACTAGCAGCACAGAGAATTCAAGCACAGGCCTCTCTAGCTCAATCGGTTAGAGCAGCGGACTCATAATCCGTTGGTTAGGGGTTCGAGTCCCTTGGGAGGCACCATTTACATTCTGCCCGTATGGTGAAATCGGTAGACACAAGAGACTTAAAATCTCTCGCTCGAAAGGGCGTGCTGGTTCGATTCCGGCTACGGGCACCACGATCTCGCTGTAGCTCAGTAGGATAGAGCATGGGATTTCTAATCCCAGGGTCGGGAGTTCGAATCTCTCCAGCGAGGCCAAAATTCCGCCTTTTTTCATTTTATTTATAGCTATTATAGTGTACTAGAATCTAGCACATTTGATATTTCACAATGTTATAACAATTTCGATGTTATAATTTCCATCTATGTTACATGCTCTATGACTGTTATAGAAAGCCAGATTGTTGCTATTTCTATAACGGTGTGGCAGATCTGCCACTGTGGCGAAAATGCCACGGCGGGAGTTCCTGTGGCGGGATAGCCACAGTGTTGTGAATTCGCCACACAATCATGAATAACCCGCCATTTGCTCTGGATATATCTTTTTGCTATTATACGACTATGGACAAAAAACAAGCACCCCGTAAACGTCGCTCAGATCGCACGCACATTGTCTACATGCTTGTAGTCAATGGACTTCGCTACATTGGAGTCACTGCTAAGACTGAGACCACTGTCGTAAAGTCTGTGCGAGCTCGTGCCGCAAAGCATTTCTACCGTGCAAAGACTGAGACTAAGAACTGGCTATTGTGTGGCGCATTACGCACACTGAACAGCAAAGAAGAGATTGAGATTCGTGTCATAGAACTGCTACGGGGCAAGGCTATAGCACATCGGAGGGAAGTAGAGATTAGGCGTGAGCTTAGGCCCGAGTTGAACACTGATGTGAGAGGAGACTAGTATGAATTGTTTTCGTTGTTACAACAAGGTACAGTGGTTCAGCACTCGCTGTGATAAGTGTACCACAGAATTTGGTATCTTGGAACTATGGATGGTCAACCTTGTGGCGAGGATTGTGTTCTTTTCCATACTGGCTGCGGCTATCTATGTGGGTTTTTTGATATTCTAAACTGAGGAGATCACATGCAATATCCCGAGTGGATGACTGACGAGGACATCATGGAGTTTGAGTACGACATGAATCGCTTTGTAGATTGGTTTGAGCCCGGTAGTCTAGTGCGGGCCAATGCAGAGTGCCAGATTGTGGCAGAAGAACAACGACTAGCAGAGATGGAAGAGTATGTGGCTTGGATGCGACAGGGCGGAAAGACCCTTTAGTTGACTGGGAATTAGGTATTTGCTATACTGTGAACACACTAAACAAAAGGAGCTAGAAATGAGCAAAGACACCCTTAACACTGTAGAGCTTGCTGTTTCTGTAATGCACGACGTAGCCCGTAAGGCCGCACAAGACGCCTTTGCCAAGTACGGCGACAGAGATTGTTGCGGGTTCGCTCGTATCACTGTCTACGAGAAAGGTAGCACTAAGATGGGCAAGGCTCTGCTTCGAGCAGGGTTCCGCAAGGCATATGGTGGTGGGCTTGAGATGAGTGCCAGTCGTTATACTAATTGCCAAAGCCTTAACATTGCGGAGGCGGCTGCTGAGGCTGCGGCCAAGTTCCTCACAGAGCACCTGGGCGTTAAGGCCTACGCTAACAGTCGTATAGACTGAGGTGGGGGGCGAAAGCCCCGTCACTTGACTGGGTTATTGATTGGTGCTATAATAGCATTACACTGAAACACTAAGGAGCGAACACTATGTGGACACCACAAGATTCATACCGTAGCCGTAGATATACTTGCGAACTCATTAGCCTTGTAGAGGACGGCATGATCGACAAGGACACCTTAATTAGGGACTTGTTGGGCTACTTGAGTGAGAGTGAAGTAGCGGACTTTGCTCGCAAGAATGACATAATTACCTGGCTTGATCGCGAGGATGAGGAAGAAGACGACAGACAGCCCGATGAAGCACAAGAGTGGTATGACTTTGACCCAGACTGCTAAGGAGTACTCAATGAGAACAGAGAAGCCCAAAGAGCAGCCTAAAGAAGGATATGAGTGGGTGTGGAACTTGATGACGGAGCAGTGGATCCAGCAGCCTGT
>Ga0129333_10000211_pt1 | contig 41924 bp, 38 predicted proteins | sample CPB6_08_DNA_FD_94474 | JGI IMG/M metagenome (GOLD analysis project Ga0129333, IMG submission 94474) | Freshwater to marine salinity gradient microbial communities from Chesapeake Bay, USA - CPBay_Sum_0.6_0.8_DNA | ecosystem: Environmental > Aquatic > Marine > Coastal | place: USA: Chesapeake... | reverse complement strand
GTGAGTTCATCCGCAGCTTCCATCAACCGGCAGCAGCCTGTCTGGTCTGATAGGGGCAACTCCAATTACTCAGTGAGTTTTGAAATCCCAGAAACATGCGGCGGGCGTTCCCAAGCTACTAACGTGGGTTCGATTCCCATCGCCCGCTCCAACTTCTCTGCGTTGGAAACCCTGGTCTCCTGAGCGACATTGGTGGAAATATCCCGCTCAGATCTGGAGTCTGTTACGGGAAGTGGGGTCAGTTACTTTTTTACGAAGTCACTGATCAGCGTGGGACTTCCAGAAACCGCTTAGTCCAAGCCACCCGGCTGCGAGCGCAAGATGTAACAAATCAGCGGGCTGCACTACAGTCAAACCCGCGGGTTGTTTCGTGGCAAACAAGATCAGCCCCGTCAGCATGATAGCGGCTGATACTACCCCTAATTGATAACGCTGACGCCAACATGCAACTGCAACACAAAGGACGGATAGCACGGACGCTGCATTGAGATATGCCCGGCTACCCGTCGCCATAACGACCAAAACTCCAATCACCGCACATACCGCAACAACAAAAACAGAAGGTACCCATTGGGAAGTGGCTCTCCGCTCGATCACCACCATCGAGATTGCCAACGCAGGAAAGCCCGCGACTGCTGCAATCAGTGATACGAACCTGTGTAGCGGTTCATTCACATAAAATCCGAAAAACTTGAGGGCTCCCACCAACGCGGCCACGGCAAACAGCGAAGATGAAAGCCGAAATAGGGGGCTACGCGGAGCAAATGTCGCGACGTAAGCGGTTGCGAAAAAAAGAACCGAGTCCGTGATCGCGAGTGTATTAACGACGCAAACCCATCATATTAGGGCGCATCCAAAGCTGCCCGACAAAACTGAAAAATACGAGCATCGAAACCGAGTAAGCCAGATTTTGAGCGAGCGAAATTTTTGAATCAATGACGTACAGCAGCATCAGCATCGCTGTACCCAACACGGTCGAAAGTCCCCCAATGATCTTCATGCGTGACGTGTAGGGAGTTTTGAATGGAGAAAAATCGGAGGCGACAAAAGGCTTCTCACTCACCGCCTCAAGATGGGCAACGCCGCGCGGAGGACCAAAAACGTGAGTGAGTCGTTCCCGCGATGTCCGAGCTGTACGCACCAATCGACCGATCAAAAAGTAATGATGGATATTGCCCCAAACCGGGTCCCAGCTCCGTAGGGGCTTACGAACTCCGTATATGACAGGTTCATCAGATCGTTCATCTGCATAGGTACCAAAAAGTTGATCCCAGATACTAAATATCCCACCGTAGTTCTTATCTATGCAGTAATCGTTCTGTCCGTGGTGAACGCGGTGATTCGAAGGCGTAACGAGGAAACGCTCCAGAAAGCCCATTCGACCGATGAGCTGGGTGTGGACCCAGTATTGATATAAGAGATCAATGAGCGCAATTACGACAAACACTTTTGTCGGTATGCCAAGGATCGCCAGGGGCAGGTAAAACGCCCACTTAAAATAGAATCCGGTTGCTGACTGACGTAGAGCCGTCGCAAGGTTGAAGTCCTCGCTGCTGTGGTGAATGACGTGGGACGCCCAGAACAGATTCACCTCGTGACCCGCGCGATGTACCCAGTAATAGCAAAAATCGTATAAAACAAGCGCAACAATCCATACTCCGATATCACTCGGGCTCCAGGTGAATAGCCCGAATTGAGCAACCATCAGCGAATACATGTACACACTGAAGGCGCCGCCCATCACATTGACGAACTGGCTCACGAGACCGGCATTGATAGACGTTACGGTATCCTGAAACCGATAAAGATCGCGCCCTTTTGACCGGGCAAGAAAGTACTCCGTTCCGATCATAAGGAAGAATATGGGAACGATGTAGAGGTAAGGACTCATGATAAAAAAGAGAGTAATCGCCGGCTTATCACATGTCCACTCGTCATCCTTCTTCGATCGGTAGTTTGGTAAAGAAGGGCAACAAAAGCGTGGTCATGTTGATTGTTGCTATTCTTGGACCATGTCGGGGACCTTCCCAAACTACTGACGTGGGTTCGACTCCCATCGCGCGTAATGAACAAACCTATCGTCAGGGAATTCCGCAAAACGGATAATTCCGATGTCGTTTCGCTAGTGCTTGGCATCCAGAACGACGAATTTCACCTCAATCTCTCGATCAGCGATCAGAAAGATCTCACCGACATCGAAGCCTACTATCGGGATCGGGGCGGAGCGTTTTTGATTGCGGAAAACCAAGACGGCGCGATCGTCGGAACAATCGGCTTGATGTGCTTACGTCACGATCTCGGCGTAATGAAGAAGTTCTTTGTTGCGGCGGAATACCGCGGAAAGGATCGCGGCGTTGCCATGGCGCTTTATGAAAGGTTTGTAGAGTCTGCAAAAAGCAAAGGCCTGACGCAAATTATTCTGGACACTCCGGCTGCAGCCGTTCGTTCTCATACGTTTTATCGGTCTGTTGGTTTCGTGCAACTCGATAGATCTGCACTACCGATGACCTACGATTTCCCCGAACGAGACACGTTGTTCTTTCAACTGCGGCTGTGAGAGAGCAGCGCACCTAGGAGACCTACTCCCCCATCGCCCGCATAGTTCTCTTCTCGTTTTACAGTCGACTCAATAACCGTAAAGCTTATCTTCAGCGTAACCCGGTATCATCGTCTCGCTATGAACACACCTTTTCCAGATCGACTCTGCGTCGACCCCGACAGCAAGTTTTACGATGAGACGATCCTGTCGCGGGAAGTCGGCATTCGCTTTAACGGCGTCGAGCACGACAACGTCTACGAGTACTGCATCTCCGAGGGTTGGGTAAGAACAACCATCGGCAATACCGTCGACCGGCGCGGCAAGCCACTCACCGTCAAGCGCCAGGGTACGGTCGAGCCTTACTTCAAGTAATTTATCGTTCCGTTTCGCCGGTGATAGCATCGACGGCCCTCTCCAAAGATTTCGAAGGATTTTATGCGAGGTCCACCTTACTGGTTCCGGGCGAAGCGATATGGCTGGGGTTGGGGGCTACCGCTGTGCTGGCAAGGATGGTTGGTCCTCGCCGCTTACGCTGTGTTGTTCATCGGCGGGTTTTTATGGGTACCGCCCGCTGAACGGACCGTCGCCTTCGTGGTCTATGTCAACGTAATCAGCGTACTGCTGGTCATCATCTGCTGGATTAAGGGTGAGCCACCCCGTTGGCGTTGGGGAAAATGAGCGCTGCTCGTCGTCGGCGGCACTAATATCGATACGCCGATCGGGGTGATGACCCGACGGCAACCGAAACACTGAGCATCTTACGAACGGCTTCGACCTTTCAGCAGTTCTTCGGCGATCAGCGCGGCCTCGAGACTTGCGGATGCGGTGGCGAGACCGGCCACTACGCCTCCGCGATCTTCCGCTGTCCGGTTTTGGCTCGCCTTGGTCTTGGCGATGATTGACTCGATCTGAAAACTAAGTCCGACGATACCAAGAAGCATTTTTTCGATGTAGGCCGAAGGGGCATCCGTGGTCTTCCACGGTACGGACCGGTCTACCTCCATTTTTGCCGTCAGTAGATCAACGATCCGGCGCTTCTCGGCTAACTCGTCAGAGCAGTGCAGTCGACCGTGCACGTGCACCGCGACGTAATTCCATGTGGGGACGACCTCGTGAGTTCTTGCCTTCGACGGATAGAGTGAGGGTGATACGTAGGCTCCCGCGCCCGAAAAAATCAAAATGGCGGGAACGTTTGCATCCAAAGATTTCCAGACGCTGTTCGATTTGGCGGCATGCGCGATGAGCATTGATCCAGCCGCCAGCTCTCCGCAGCGCATAAAAGGCAAGTGATCGACGATCGGGCCGGTCGAGCTTGAAATGACCACCGTGGCGAGCGGATGCGCGTCGACGAAAGAAGCGATGAAAGCTTCATCTTTTTCCCGGAATGGTTCTGGCAAATACATGTGGAGTGCTCGTGAAGTCAGATTCAGCGTGTCGTGCCGCCACCTGACGGGGCGTACTCGTAACTTGCGCCGACACCGAGCGGAAGTTCGAACGCCCAGAATACGAGCAGGAAAGTGGTCCAGCCGACAATGAAAGTGAGCGAATACGGCAGCATCAGTGCAATCAGCGTGCCTATACCCGCCCCCTGCACATAACGTCGGCAGAACACCACGATGAGTGGGAAGTAAGGCAGCAGCGGAGTGATGATATTGGTTGAGCTGTCGCCGACACGATAGGCCGCCTGCGTGAAGTCGGGCGAAACGCCAAGTTGCATGAGCATAGGTACCATGATCGAGCCGATCAGCGCCCACTTCGCAGACGCGGACCCGATGAGAAGATTGACGAGGCTGGTCAGTGCCACGATTCCGGCGAGCGTCACGCCGAGAGGCATCGCGGCTTCGCGCAGCGCGTTGGCACCTTTAAGCGCGAGCAGCGCGCCGAGATTAGACTGACCGAAGGCGTAGATGAACTGAGCGCAGAAGAACGCCATGACGATGTAATAGCCCATGCCCGACATCGCTTTAGTCATGCCCGCAACCACGTCGCGATGCGTTGTGATGCTGCCGGAAGCAATTCCGTAAGCGATGCCCGGAATCAAAAATCCAACGAAGATGATCGGCACGATCGATTGCATGAGCGGAGCGCCCGATGTGAGCAATAGTCTTTGCCCGTCAGCATTGGGCGCCGCCGCCCACGGTGTCTCTTCCGGCAAAAGCGTAATAGTGAAGAGCGCCGCTGCAAAGAATGCTGCTGCGAAAGCCCACTTCAAGCCGCTTCGCTCCTTATCTTGTAAGGGCTCCTGCGTGGGCAGGCTCGAAGGATCTCCATCTACGCGGGTGTTGCGCAGCCGCGGCTCTATCACGAGATCGGTGAGTATCCAACCCAGAATGATGATGAGTAGTGACGAGGCGGTGGTGAAATAGAAATTGTTGAGCGGGTTGACGATCACCGCTGGATCGAGAAGGTGTGCAGCGGTTTGAGTCAGACCGGCGAGCAGCGGATCGAGACTCGAGGGAACGCCCAAGGTTGCGCTGAATCCCCCCGATACTCCGGCGAAAGCCGCGGCTATACCCGCGAGCGGATGACGGCCCGCTGCATAGAAGATGACGGCACCGAGTGGGATCACGAGGACGTAACCGGCATCGACCGCAACGTGACTCAGGATGCCGACGGCGATCAGGGCGGGCGATAGTAGCTGCTTCGGCGTGACGGCCATCGCGGCACGCAGCATCGCATTGATGAACCCCGTGTGCTCGGCGACGCCGAGACCGAGCATGGCAACGAGGACCACACCGAGCGGCGGGAAGCTTGTGAACGTCGACACCATGGTGGACGTGAATGCGGTGATCGATTCGCCCGCGAGCAGGTTGCGGATCTCGATGGGTTTGCCGCTGCGAGGGTCGATTTCTGCGAAGCTCACACCAGAGAGGAGAGCGCTGATCGCCCAAGCGACCAGCATGAGCAGCAGAAACAGTACCGCCGGGTCGGGCAGGCGGTTACCGATGCGTTCGACGGCATCCAAAACGCGGGTCAAGCCGCTGCGCGCGGCGGCGGAGGGTGACGCAGGGTGCGATGGCTGACGAGTGTCCATAGGGATCGGAATGCTAGCATCGGTACGCGCATCCGACGCTTCCTCGGCACGTATACTTGCGCCCCGGAGACCCCACGCCCATGAAAACTCTCGGCCGCCTCGTCCTCAAGGGCCTGCTGACTATTTTGCCCATCAGCCTGACGATTTATTTCGTCTATTGGTTGGGTATCACGGCCGAGGCTTTGCTGTCGGGCCCCATCCGATTTTTGCTCCCACCTACGTTCTATCGCCCCGGTATGGGGCTGGTCGCGGGCTTGCTTCTGCTGATCGTGATTGGCTTGCTCGTCAACGCGTACGTTATCCGTCGGCTTTTCGAACTCGGCGAGTCGCTGCTGTTGCGGGTTCCCGTCGTCAAGACGGTGTTCGCCGCGCTGCGCGATCTGACCGGACTCATGCGAGTCGGTGATTCCGGGGGTGAACTACAGCGGGTGGTGATGGTCGATTTTGGCCCGGGCCGTCTGATCGGTTTCGTGACCCAAGAAAATGCCACCCTGCCAGGGGTGGGAACTGATGATTCGCTGGTCGCCGTGTATCTTCCGATGAGTTACCAGATCGGCGGCTACACCGTATACCTGCCACGCGACCGCCTCGTGCCCACCGACCTTACGGTCGAGGCTGCGATGCGGATCGTGCTCACCGGCGGGCTGCAGAACAAATGAGGTAAACCTGTCATGACGAAAGTGGATTACTCGACCCGCGGGCGTATCGCGGTCATCGCCTTCGAGGCGCCGCCAGTCAATAGCCTCGGTTTCGATCTGCGACACGGTCTGCTTGCCGCGCTCGAGAGAGCGGCGACCGATACGGCTGTCGACGGCGTCGTGCTCGTCGGCTCGAACGGAACGTTCAGCGCAGGCGCCGACATCCGCGAATTCGGTGGACCGAACATGCGACGCGGCCCCTCGCTGTGGACGCTCATCGACAGGCTCGAGTCGATGGCGAAGCCCGTAGTCGCCGCAATCGAAGGCGTGGCTCTTGGCGGCGGCCTCGAGCTCGCGATGGGCTGTCACCATCGCGTCGCCCTAACTTCCGCGAAGGTCGGTCTGCCCGAAGTGAAACTCGGCCTGCTGCCGGGCGCAGGCGGTACGCAGCGTCTACCGCGCCTCATCGGCGTCGAAGGCGCCATCAACGTCATGCTCTCGGGTGAGCCGATGCCAGTCGGCCTGTTCGCGAAGTCACCGCTCTTCGATGCGATCGTGGAGTCCGATCTCGTCGGTGCCGCCGTGACGATCGCCGCTACATCGGCGGTTTCGATGAAAGGCGGAAAGGCGCTGCCGCGTGCACGTGATCTCAAAGTTCGCGACCCTGATCTTCAGGCACTACTGCAATTCGCGCGTAATACTGCAAAGACCGCCTTCAAAGAATACCCAGCGCCGCTCGCAATCATCGATGCCGTACAAGCGGGAGCCGAGAAATCCTTCGATGCGGGCCTCGAGGAGGAGGCCCGCCAGTTCAAGCAGCTCATGGACGGGTCTGTGTCCGCCGCACTTCGCCACGTATTCTTTGCCGAACGCGCCGCCTCGCGTATCGACGACATACCGGCGGCTACCAAGCCACGCGAGATCAAGACAGTCGCGGTGATAGGCGCGGGTACGATGGGTACGGGCATTTCGATCAACTTCCTGAACGCCGGGATCCCCGTGCGGCTGCTCGAGCTCAACAAGGATGCGCTCGACCGCGGCGTCGGTCGTATCCGCGAGGTGTACGACAGTCAACTTAAGAAAGGCAAACTCGATGCCGTAAAACTCGAGGCGCGTATGGCACTCCTCAAGCCAGCTCTCGACTATGCAGACATCACCGATGTCGATCTCGTGATCGAAGCTGTCTTCGAAGAAATGAGCGTCAAAGAAAAAGTGTTCCGAGCCCTCGATGGCGTGGTGCGTCAGGGTGCGATCCTCGCCACCAATACCTCGACGCTAGATGTCGATAAGATCGCCGGCTTCACGGCTCGGCCGCAGGATGTTATCGGACTGCATTTCTTCAGCCCGGCCAATGTCATGCGGTTGCTCGAGGTGGTGCGTGGTGCGAAGACGGCGCCGGACGTGCTGGTCACCGCAATGACCCTTGCCAAGAAAATCAAGAAGACAGCGGTCGTGTCCGGCGTGTGCGATGGTTTCATCGGCAACCGTATGATCCACGCCTATTCTGCGCAGGCGATGCAGATGGTCGACGAGGGCGCCAGTCCCGAGCAGGTGGACAAGGCCATCGAAAAATTTGGCTTTGCGATGGGACCGTTCCGCATGGGCGATCTGGCCGGCAACGACATCGGGTGGTCCATTCGCAAGCGGCAGTACGCCGAAGGCACGCTGAAGACGCCGCAGTTGATCGCAGATCGTCTGTGTGAGTTGGGTCGCTTCGGGCAGAAGACCGGGGCGGGCTGGTACGACTATAAAAAAGGCGATCGTGCGGCGCATCCGTCGCCGGTCGTCGCGAAACTCGTCGAAGAAATACGACAGGCTTCGGGCAAGCCTGTACGCAAACTCGACGAGCGCGAGATCGTCGATCGACTCGTATACTCGCTCGTTAACGAGGGCGCACGTATTCTCGAAGAAAAAATCGCGCAACGCGCCTCGGATATCGACATCGTCTATCTCATGGGCTACGGGTTTCCGGTATGGCGCGGCGGCCCGATGCAATACGCCGATTCGCAGACACTTTTCGAGGTTGCTCGGCGCATGCGCAGTTTTGCGGTACAGCCCGGCGGCGATGCCGAATTCTGGCAGCCGGCGGCGCTTATCGAGCGTCTCGCCAACGAAGGTCGCACGTTCAACGGAGGTGCAGCATGAGCCGCACAGATTCGGGCCGTGAGGCCGTCATCGTCTCCACGGCGCGCACGCCGCTCGCCAAGAGTTGGAAAGGCGCGCTCAACATGACCCATGGCGCAACTATGGGCGCCCACGTGATCAAGGCGGCGGTCGAGCGCGCGGGTGTCGACCCCGCGTCGATCGACGATGTGATCATGGGTTGCGGTAACCCGGAAGGCGCCACCGGGCTCAATATCGCACGCCAAGCGGCGCTGCGTGCGGGCTTGCCGGTGACGGTGCCGGGACTCACGGTCGCGCGCTTCTGTTCCTCAGGCCTACAGGCGATCGCGACTGCCGCGCAGCGCGTGATTGCGGACGAGGGTGATGTGTTCGTGGCGGGTGGCCTCGAGTCGATCTCCTGCGTTCAAGCCGAAGCCAACCGTCACATGCAGACGGAGGCTTGGCTTCTTAAGAACAAGCCATCCGTCTACCACACCATGCTGCAGACTGCGGAGACCGTGGCGAGCCGCTACGGCATCTCGCGTGAGCGTCAAGACGAGTACGGCGCCCGCAGTCAGCAGCGCGCATGTGCAGCACGCGCAGCAGGGCACTTCGACGCCGAGATCGCGCCGATCACGGTCCGTATGGCGGGCATTGATCAGTCTGCAGGCGGCAAGCTGTACACGCGTGAAGTCACGCTCGCGCAGGACGAGGGACTACGCGAGGGTACGACGGTCGAAGCCATCGCCAAGATCAAATCCGCCACGCCCGGCGGTAGCGTGGCCGCCGGCAACGCGAGCCAGTTCTCCGATGGTGCCGGCGCCTGTGTGGTGATGAGCGCCGCCGAGGCTGCGCGGGTCGGCGCCAAGCCGCTCGGCATCTTCCGTGGATTTGCAGTGGCAGGATGCGAGCCCGACGAAATGGGAATCGGACCTGTGTTTGCAGTTCCGAAATTATTGAAGCGTGCTGGCGTCAAGCTGGAGGATGTCGGGCTTTGGGAACTCAACGAGGCTTTTGCGGTGCAGGTCATCTATTGCCGCGACAAGCTCGGCCTACCCGACGATCGGCTCAACGTCGACGGCGGTGCGATCGCGATCGGCCACCCCTATGGCATGAGCGGTCAACGCCTCGTGGGTCACGCGCTCATCGCCGGTAAGCGGCTCGGCGTCAAATACGTGGTCACCACCATGTGTGTCGCCGGCGGGATCGGCGCTGCAGGGCTGTTCGAGGTCGTGTGATGCGCAGACGATGGTCGTCACTCTTCGTCGGTTTACTGCTCGTTGTCTCCGGAGCTGCCATGGCAATAGAAATCCCGGAATACCGCGTTCTTGAGCAGGAAGGCTCCTACGAACTACGCGAGTACTCGCCGTATCTCATCGCGGAGACCGAGGTGGAATCGGGTTTCATGAATGCGGGCAATGTTGCGTTCGGCCGATTGTTCCGCTACATCAGCGGCGCGAACACCTCGCGTACCGAGATCGCCATGACCGCCCCCGTAGAGCAATCGACGCGGGAGCAAGGCGAGAAAATAGCGATGACTGCACCCGTCGAGCAGGCGAATGTCGACGGCGTCTATCGGGTGGGCTTCGTCGTACCGCGCAAGTTCAACCGCGACACAGTACCGAAGCCGTCCGACCCGCGTGTGGCGATTCGCGAAGTGCCGGCGCGTACGGTTGCCGTATGGCGTTATTCGGGGCGCTGGACCGAGGAAAATTTCCGTGAACACGAGCGCGACCTGCGTGCCGTGCTCGCGCGCAAGGGGATGCGACCCGCGCCGGGCGACAGCGCCATCATCGCCCGTTACGATGCGCCATTCATGCCCTGGTTCATGCGACGCAACGAGGTGTTGATTCCGCTCGCTGGCACGGCGACGCGCCAGTAAGTCGGTCGAATTCGACCATCCGACGCGATCACGGGAAAACTCGAAGGAGACATCCATGCAAGATGACCTGCGCAGCCTCCGCCCGCTTTCCGGCCTCGATCGACGCGGCTTCGTCACCACCGCCCTCGTCAGTGGTTTTGCCACAGCGACTTTGCCGGTCAGTGCGAGCACCATCACTACCGATGTCTCTGGCCTCGAAGCCGGTGAGACGCAGATCCTGGTCGCCGATGGCAAGATGCCTGCGTATTTCGCCCGCCCGGCTGCAGGTCGTAACCTGCCCGTGATCCTCGTGATTCAGGAAATCTTTGGCGTTCACGAACACATTCGCGATGTCTGTCGGCGGTTCGCCAAGCGCGGTGCACTGGCTGTTGCGCCGGAGCTCTTCGCCAGACAGGGCAATCCGGCGACCGTATCGGATCTGCAGGTGCTGATGCGCGACATCGTCGCCAAAGTCCCTGATGCTCAGGTCATGTCCGATCTCGACGCGACGGTGCGCTGGGCGCGCGGCGAGCGTGGTACCGGAAAGATCGGCATCACGGGTTTTTGCTGGGGAGGGCGTATCACCTGGCTCTACGCGGCCCACTCGAGTGACGTCGCAGCCGGTGTCGCCTGGTACGGCAGAGTGGTCGGGCAACCGAACGAGCTACAACCACGACATCCCGTGGATGTCGCTGCTTTGTTGCGTGCGCCGGTGCTCGGTCTTTACGCCGGTCGTGATCGCGGCATTCCGCTCGAGGGTGTCGAGCGTATGCGCGTCGCGCTATCTGCGTCTGATGCCTCCGCGGCTGCGCGTGCCTCTTCGATCACCGTATATCCCGAGGCCGAGCACGGCTTCTATGCCGACTATCGGCCCTCATATCGTCGTGAGGACGCCGAGCCGGGGTTTCGCAGCGCGCTTGACTGGTTCGTCCGGCACGGTCTTGTGCTAGCGACATCCCCGCCCTGAGTGCTGCTGCGTCTCGATGATGTGTCGCTGGCCTTCGGCTCGCGACCGCTGCTCGATAGAATCTCGCTGCAGGTCGAAGAGGGTGAGCGCGTCTGTCTGATCGGGCGTAACGGCGAGGGGAAGTCGTCGTTGTTGCGTCTGGCCGCAGCTCTCGCCACGCCAGATGACGGCGAGGTGTGGATTCGGCCAGGGGCGCATGTCGCGCGCCTTGCGCAGGATCTCGACGACGTGACCGATGCGACGGTCAGACACATCGTTGCAGCAGGCGTACGTTCCGGTATCGAAAGTTGGGACATCGATCACCGCATAGAAACGGTCTGTTCACGACTCGGCCTCGATCCGGAAGTATCTTTTGCGTCGCTCTCGGGCGGCTGGCGGCGTCGCGCGTTACTCTCTCGCGCACTCGTGGCAGAACCCGATCTTCTTCTGCTCGACGAACCGACGAACCATCTCGACGTCGCAGCGATCGAGTGGCTCGAAGAGGTGATGACCGATTTTCGCGGAGCTTTGCTCTTCGTGAGTCACGATCGTGCATTCGTCAATCGCCTTGCCACCCGGATAGTGGAGCTCGACCGTGGAAATCTTAGCTCTTGGCCCGGAAATTACGATGACTACGTCGTTCGAAAAAATCTTCAACTCGAGATCGAAGCGAAAGCCAATGCCGATTTCGACAAGAAGCTCGCTCAGGAAGAAGTGTGGATCCGCAAGGGTGTAGAGGCGCGACGCACGCGTAACGAAGGACGTGTGCGCGAACTCATCGCGATGCGACGGGAGCGAAGAGCGCGCCGCGAGCGCATCGGCCTCGCCGAATTCGATATCGCCGAGGCTAACGAGTCCGCCAAGTGCATTTTCGAGGCGGAGTCTGCCTCGGTAGTTTTCGGCGAGCGCGCGATCATCCGCGACCTCGACGTACGCATCATGCGTGGTGACCGTATCGGCATCGTCGGTCCGAACGGCGCGGGCAAGAGTACGCTCATCAGGCTCTTACTCGGGGATCTCACACCGACGTCGGGAAGAATCAAGCGTGGCGCTAGGCTCGAGGTGGCGTACTACGACCAGCAGCGCGAGCAGTTGGACCTCGAAGCGTCGGTGTCTGACAACGTCAATGATGGCAACGCCTTCGTGCCGATCGGTGGCGAGAATCGTCATGTGTCCGGTTATTTGCGCGACTTTCTCTTCAGGCCCGACCAGTTGCTGACTCCCGCGAAGGCGTTGTCTGGCGGTGAGCGAAACCGTCTGCTACTTGCGAAATTGTTTGCACGACCGGCAAATCTGCTCGTCATGGACGAGCCGACCAACGACCTTGACATCGATACGCTCGAGTTGCTCGAGGAGCGGGTCGCGAATTTCGACGGCACGCTGTTGCTCGTGAGTCACGATCGAGCCTTTCTCGATCGCGTAGCAACGACACTATTAGTTTTCGAAGGTGAAGGCGCGGTACAGGAATTCGTCGGTGGCTGGAGTGACTGGAAGGCCTGGCGTGACGAGCGTGAGCAGACCCGTCGTCGCGAGGCCGAGTCGCGCAAATCGATATCCAAGCCCGCCGCTGCCAGCGCCGCTGCGGGCTCGCCTCGACGCCGAAAACTCTCCTTCAACGAGCAGCGTGAGTTTGATTCCTTGCCGCAACGGATCGAGACTCTGGAGGGCGAAAAAGCCTCACTAGATGTGCTGGTGGCCGACCCCGGATTTTATTCCCGACCTCCGGGCGAAGTGCGTGATACCCTATCTGCCCTGCAGGCGTTGTCGACCGATATCGAAGCCGCCTATGACCGTTGGGCCGAACTCGAAGCCCGACGCTAATCCACCCAGAGGTTCAGTCGATGCAGTTCTCCGATCTCGGGCTGAAGCCCGAGTTGTTGCGTGCGGTCGCCGAGAAGGGCTACGACACGCCGACGCCGATTCAGGCGAAGGCCATTCCGGCCGTACTGTCCGGGCGCGACGTACTTGCCGGTGCCCAAACGGGTACCGGTAAAACGGCGGGTTTCGTGCTGCCGTTGCTGCAGGCGCTCGGTAGCGCCGCGGGCCGCCTGCCTCGCGTGCTAGTTCTCAGTCCGACGCGCGAACTCACCGCCCAAATTGCAGAGAACGCGCGAACCTACGGGCGCCACACCAATCTGCGGACCATCGTTATCTTCGGCGGTGTCAGCGAGCGGCCGCAGATCGAGTCGCTGCGACGTGGCTGTGATCTGCTGATCGCGACGCCCGGTCGCCTACTCGATCTCGTCGAGCAGGGCGAGCTCGATCTCTCCTCGGTACGGCATCTCGTACTTGATGAAGCCGATCGTATGCTCGACATGGGTTTCATTCACGCTATCAAGCGCATCCTCAAATTGCTGCCCGCAGAGCGTCAGAATCTGATGTTCTCGGCGACCTATTCCGACGATATCCGTGATCTCGCTGCCCGCATGCTCCGTAATCCCGTAACGGTCGAAGTGGCGCCGCGGAATACGACAGCCGAGCGTGTGGCGCAATTCGCCTTCAAAGTTCCGAAAGAAGGCAAACGACATCTTCTCGTTCATCTTTTCCAGAATGGTGCGAGCGATGAAGGACCGTGGTTCCAAGCGCTCGTGTTCACGCGGACGAAGCACGGAGCAAATCGCCTGGCGCAGCAACTAGAGGGTGCGGGTATTCGCGCGGCAGCTATTCATGGCAATAAGAGTCAGGCGGCACGTGTTCGGGCTCTCGAGGACTTCAAGTCAGGCCGTGTCGCCGCACTCGTTGCTACCGAAGTAGCTTCGCGCGGCCTCGACATCAAGGAATTGCCGCAAGTCGTGAATTACGAGCTACCAAATGTCCCTGAAGATTATGTGCACCGTATCGGTCGTACGGCGCGCGCGGGTTCCACCGGACGTGCAGTGAGCCTAGTCGCCCCCGATGAGACGGGACTGCTGCGCGACATCGAGAAGACGATGCGTCAGGCGGTACCTGTGTTACCGACCCCGGCATTCAAGGTTGTCGAGATCAGCCGCCCGAACGTTTCGCAGCCCAGCCGAGCCGCTGCAGCTCCTCGACCACCAGGTCGCGGTGGTCGCCCTGGATCTCGATCACGCCGTTTCGAATCGTCCCGCCGGAGCCGCAGCGCTTTTTGAGCTGACGCGCGAGTTCCTCGAGTGCCGAGGGTGCGAGAGGCAACCCGCTCACGACGGTGACCCCCTTGCCGCCACGGCCCTGAGTCTCGCGGCCGACCCTTACGGCAGCGGCCCGGCTGCCGCCCACATGCGGGGCGACGAGCCCACCGGCGAGGGCCCGCCGTTTTGCGTCGATGTTCATGGCGTGAAGTCTAGGCCAAGAAAGGGCGAGCTAGAATCGGCTCATGACCAATCCCCGATCACCGCGCCTGGCGCAGACCCTCCTCGTAGTCCTGATCGCCGTTGTAGGCCCTACCTTCCTCACCGAGGCAGCGGAACCCGATCGCTCCGCCGTCGACGCCGAACTTGCACAAATTCTCACGCTGCTGCCGGGTCGATATTCGGGTGATCTCGCTGATCCGGCCGATCCGAGCGGTGCGCGACGCATCGTGCTGCATCACAAGATCGTGCGCCTCGAGTTGCCGAATTTCGGTGAGGCCGTGTTCTTTCACCAGATTTCCCGTGACACGCTCGACTCCGTCAAGCCGTGGCAGCAAAAGCTCTATGTGTTCGACAGCGATCCCGAGCGTCGACGCAACAACATGCGCTCCTTCATCATTCCCGCCGAGCTCGGACTTGCCAACTTCGAGGCAGATCCCGTTCGACTCGCGCGTGTGGCGACGGCCACATCACCGATCGCAGCAGGCTTTTGGGGTTTCCCGCCGGGCTGCGAATTTCGCTGGTCGCGCAACAACGCGGGCGGCTTCACTGCACGAGTGAAGCCGCGTGATTGTAGTTACGAGAGCGCTGCCTTTAAGCAGCGTATTTCGCCGCAGATGACCTATGAGGTGTCGAAAGACGCTTTCGGCATCGAGGATCTGTTGCTCGGCGCCAACGGCAAACCGCTGTTCGAGGGTCGCGGAGTGCTCACCGTTACGCGCGTACCGTCGACTACTGCCGCCGTGCTCGCCACCTCGCGACCCGAGGAATGGCGAAGACTCGATCCGGCGCGAACGGTCTACATGGAGCTCGACACGGGCCGCGTCATTTTTGAGCTCGCACCGGCGTTTGCACCTCGCCACGTCGAAAATCTGCAGGCGCTCATCGCCTCCGGGTGGTTCGAGGGGCTCAGCATCAATCGAGTCCAGGATAATTTCGTCACGCAGTGGGGTGATGCGGACGGCAAAAAAAAGATAACCGGGGCTGCCGCAAAATTACCGCCTGAGTTCGAGCGCGACTGGAGTGCCGATCTCGCGTTCACGAGCCTGCCGGACGGCGACGTCTTCGCGCCCCAGGCGGGATTCGTCGATGGCTTTTGGGCGGCGGGAGATCGGAGTGTGGGTCGCATCTGGCTCGCGCATTGTTACGGAACGCTCGGCGTCGGTCGCGATACCGCCTCTGATTCGGGTAGTGGCGCGGAGCTTTACGTCGTCATCGGGCATGGACCTCGCCAGCTAGATCGCAACATCACCGTACTCGGCCGGGCAGTCAGTGGCATGGAATTACTCTCTGCATTACCGCGTGGTACCGAAGCTCTCGGGTTTTATGCTAGCTCGCGCGAGCGTGTGCCGATACGTGGTGTCCGACTGGCTGCAGACATCCCGCCGGAGCAGCGCACGGAGCTCGAGTTGCTGCGGACGGACTCGCCGAGTTTTGCGGCGATGATCGAAGCGCGACGGAACCGTCGCGATGAGTGGTACAAGGTTCCCGCCGGGCGCATCGATCTGTGCAGCGTACCGATGCCCGTTCGCGCCGTATCGAATAAATGAAATCGAGCGTGATCGTCGTCGGTGCCGGGATCGGCGGTCTCGCTGCGGCACTCGGATTGCTGCGAGCCGGGCAGCGTGTACGGGTCTTCGAGCAGGCTCAGCATCTCGGCGAAGTTGGTGCCGGTCTCAGTATCACACCGAACGCGGGCAAGGCCCTGATCACCCTCGGACTCGGCGAGACGCTCGAGCGTATCGGCAGTCAGCCGCCCGCGGGAGCGATCCAGCATTTCGCGACCGGCGAAACACTCGTGCAGTTGCCGCAGGATCACAACCGAGAGCGCTATGGAATACCGCTTTATCACGTTCATCGAGCCGATCTACACGCGGAGCTGCGGGCCGCTGTATCCAAGATCGATCCGGCATGCATCGTCACGGGCTCCGTCGTACAACGTCTCGAGTCGCGTAGTGATGGCGTGACCGTGAAACTCGGCAACGGCGCGCGTCACGATGCCGACTGGCTGGTGGGTGCCGATGGAATTCACTCGGTGACTCGAGCCGAACTTTTCGGTCCCGATAGGGCGAACTTCACCGGCTACGTCGCGTGGCGTGGGCTCATCCCGGGCGAGCTCGTCCCGAAAGCCCTGCTGGATCCTCCGCTCTGCATGACGGTCGGACCACGACGTTTGCTCATGCGCTATCCGTTGCGCGGTGGAGCGCTCGTCAATTACGTGGCGATCGCGCGACGTCAGGCGTGGATGGAAGAGGGCTGGTCGGTACGTTCCGAGCTGCACGAGCTGCTCGCCGAATTCGCCGATTTCGGCGCCCACAGCTTGCAGCTCCTCGCGCTGACTCCCTCCGATCGCCTCTTCAAATGGGGACTTTTCGATCGTGATCCCTTGCCGATCTGGATTCGCGGTCGTTCTACGCTACTCGGCGATGCAGCGCATGCGATGCCGCCGTTCACCGGCCAAGGAGCAGTGATGGCCCTCGAGGATGCTGCAGTGCTCGGTCGGGTAGCGGCTCTCGCAGCCCATCCGGATGAGGCACTGCATCGCTACGAATCAGCACGTCATGCACGGGTCACTGCAGCACTTGCCATGTCGCGTTCACGCGCAGCACTCTATTTCGCAGACGATCCACGCGAGCAGGTGCAGGCGCTCGGTGCCGGTATGGCCGAGTTGCGTACGCTTTATGATTATGATGCGGGCAGCGTCACGGTTTGACGCAGTGTGGTTCCGGCGGCGAGCCGGTCGAAACCCTCATTGATTTCATCGAGTGTGATCGATTCCGACAGCAGCCGATCGACCGGCAGTCGACCTGCTTGAAACCATTCGATGTAACGCGGAATGTCCCTCGCGGGCACGCAGCTGCCGAGGTAGCTGCCTTTTATCGTTCGCTCCTCGGCGACAATGCCGACATGCGGGATCGAGAACATCGCCTGAGGATGCGAAAGACCTGCTGTCACCGTGGTGCCGCCACGGCGGGTGATGCGATAGGCAAGTTCCATCGCTTTTGCAGAGCCCGCCATCTCGAATGCGAACTCGACGCCGCCTTGTGTGGCGTCGCGCACTGCGTCTATACAGTGCGGATCGTTCGCCTCGAAGAGATGAGTGGCTCCTAGCGATTGCGCAATCGCGAGTTTTTTTGCGGAAAGATCGATGGCCACGATCGTCCGCGCTTGGCGAAACCGCGCGCCGAGCAACGCAGCAAGGCCGACTCCACCGAGTCCGACCACCGCTACACTGCGATCGGGCGGGAGTTCTGCGGTGTTGATCACCGCTCCCGTTCCCGTGATTACCGCACAGCCGAATACCGCTGCCTGAGCGAAGTCGAGCGAGCGATCGATACGAACCAGAGAATTTCGTGAGACGGTCGCGTATTCCGCGAAAGCCGAAACTCCGAGATGATGGTGAATGTCCTCACCCGCCCTGCGGAGCCGACGGCCGCCGCCTAAGAGGGTCCCCGCGGTGTTCGCCGCCAGCCCGGGCTCGCACAGTGCGGGTCGCCCGCCAGCGCAGGGAGCGCAGTGCCCGCAGCTCGGCACGAAGGCGGTGACGACGTGATCACCCACCGAAAGATCGTTCACTCCCGGGCCCAATTCTTCAACGATGCCTGCGCCCTCGTGGCCGAGCGCCATGGGTACGGGGCGCGGGCGGTTACCGTCGATGACCGACAGGTCCGAATGACATAAGCCCGCAGCCCGCATACGCAGTAGGACCTCTCCGGGGCCGGGCGGTGCGAGTTCGACATCGACGATCTCTAGGGGTCGCGAGCTCGAGTAGGGCGCAGGAGCACCGACGCGGGTAAGGATGGCGGCACGGGTTTTCATGGTCGCCGACGCTACGCCCTCCACATCCCTGGTGGCAACCCCGTCACAGTCCGGTGAAAATGAAGCGTATCGGTGGCTGATGACGTCTTTAGGGGGACACCCGCATGTCGAGCAAGCAGCGATCTACCGCACCCGGACGTGACCGTTTCGTGCACTACGACGAACTCGGTACCCGTTGGCTCGACAATGATTCCTACGGCCATATCAACAACGTCGTTTATTACGAATACTTCGATACCAGGGTAAACGCCTTTCTCATGCAAGCGACGGGTTGCGATATCCGCAAACTGCCGCAGATCGGCATCGTCGCCGAGACAGCTTGCCGTTTTTTCTCGTCGCTTTCGTTTCCGCAGTCGCTCGAGATCGGTCTTGCCGTCGAGCGTCTCGGAGAGCGAAGCATCGAGTATCGGATTGGTGTATTCGCTGCGGGTTCGAATATTGCCGCAGCGCTCGGCCGCTTCGTTCATGTCTATGTCGAGGCACATACGCGTACGGTGACCCCGATACCCGATGTCATCCGCAGCGCGGTGACTCCGCTCGTCGTCGCAGACTCATTGTGGAACTGATCCATTCCACCATTGATACTTAGAGTCGTGATTAAATCTTTGGTAATTACCGCTAGCGTCCTGCTCGCGCCTGTGTTGGCAGGGGTTGCCTGGTCCGCCGGGCTGATCATCAACCTTACGCAACTCTGGCAAGTACTGCTCTTCGCCTGGCCTGCGTGTATCGCTGCCGGTTGGATCGTATTGTCCTTCGTGTTGCGCACGGCCCCCGCGACGCGTCCTCAGGCGCACTCCTGGAGCGCTGCCTCAAAGTTATTTCATTGGATCATGGCGCTGACGATCCTCGGAACCACGGCGCTGATGTACTACATCGTCAACTTTCCCGATCTCGTCGACGACACCGCACAGCGCGCCGAATATGCCCGTCTGCTCAAACACCACAAGTCACTCGGTCTCGTCATCCTGTTTCTGGTGGCGTTTCGCTTCAGCTGGAACCGCTGGCGGACCCGACCGCCGCTGCCTTCGGGCATGACTGCGACGCAGGTGCGCGCCTCGACATCCGTACACTCGCTGATTTATCTCGGCATGCTGATCGTACCCTTGCTCGGCTGGTCGGCCTCGATGACCTACGGCGCCAGAACGCATTTCTTCGGGCTTTTCGAATTGCCCGTGCTGTTACCTAAGAATGTCGAGTGGGCAAACATACTGCAGCCGGCACACATCTGGGCGGCATGGGGCATGCTGACCCTCGTTGGCCTGCATCTCATCGCCGCTTTGTGGCACCACTTCATCCGTCGCGATGCGACGCTGGTGCAAATGCTGCCGCGGGTCAGTCGCGGCGCGAGCGAGCCGCCCGTTCCAGACGGGTGATTCCGAGCGCTCCGCTGCGAACGACTTCAACGATTTCCGCGCCCTTGCCGAGGTCGACGATGAATTTGTCGATCTCCGCCTCGCTTGCGGTGAGCTCTACGATGAAACCGTCGCTCGCCGGATCGAGCACCCGGCCACCGGCGCGGACCACGTAGCCGCGAACCGCGTCCGACTGCTCCAGTCTCACCTTGAGCTTGAGCAGCATGAGCTCACGCTCGATGTGCTCGCCACGGGTCATATCCTCGACCGAAACCACGTCGATCAGCTTGTTTAGTTGGCTGACGATCTGTTGAATCACGGAGTCAGATCCTGCCGTAACGAGAGTGATACGCGAGACGGTCGGATCGTTGGTCGCGGCCACCGACAGCGACTCGATGTTGTAGCCGCGGGTCGAGAAAAGTCCTGCGACCCGGGAGAGAGCTCCGGCCTCGTTCTGCAAATGGATAGCGATGATGTGGCGCATGGGCGATGAAGCATATTGCACGGAGCGGCTGAACTGGTAGTGTTGAGGGCCCCCATCGTCGCCGATCGATCCATGTCCGCCGAGTCCGCCACTTTGCAAGCCCGAGCGACCCGTATGCCGCATCCGCGTGCCGGGCAGTCCATGACCGGAGCCGAGATGATCGTGCAGGTACTCGCCGACGAGGGCACGACCACCATTTTCGGCTACTCAGGTGGTGCGATCCTGCCGACCTACGACGCGGTATTTCTCTACAACCAGTCTCAGACGGAGCAAGGCTTGCCGCAAATGCCGCTCATCGTACCGGCGAACGAGCAGGGCGCAGGTTTCATGGCGGCTGGATATTCGCGCGCCAGTGGTCGCGTCGGCGTGTGTCTCGTTACTTCCGGGCCGGGTGCCACCAACACCGTGACGCCCGTACGCGACTCGATGGCCGATTCCATCCCGATGGTCGTCATCTGCGGACAAGTGCCGACGAGCGCAATCGGTACCGATGCGTTCCAGGAAGCGCCAGTGCCGACGCTCATGGGTTCGGTCGCCAAGCACATCTTCCTCGTCACCGATCCCGAGAAACTCGAAGCCACCGTGCGCACTGCATTCGAGATCGCGCGTACCGGCCGACCCGGTCCCGTCGTCATCGACGTTCCCAAGGATGTACAGAACTGGAGAGGCACTTTCCACGGCGAAGGGCTGCTGCCGATACCCGGATACCGCAAGCGTCTCTTTGCCACCGCCCATGCGGCAATCGAGGATGACGAGGCAGAGCAATTCTTTGTCATGCTGGCGAACGCCAAACGCCCGCTGATCTATGCGGGCGGTGGTGTCATCAACGGCGAAGCCTCTGCGGCACTCACCGATCTCGCCACGACTTTCGGCATACCTGTGGTGACCACACTCATGGGAATAGGCGCGTTCGACACGACCGATCGCCTCTCGATGCGCATGCTCGGCATGCACGGAGCCGCCTTTGCCAACTATGCCGTCGAGGATTGCGACATGTTGATCGCAATCGGCGCGCGTTTCGACGATCGCGTGGCCGGCGTTCCCGAAAAGTTCGCACCGAAAGCCAAAAAAATTGCTCATATAGACATCGACCGCGCCGAGATCAACAAGGTCAAGGGCGTAGATTGGAGTCATGTCGGAAAACTGCGTGAAGCCCTGCAGGATCTCGTCTCCTACGGTCGCCGTATCGGGTTTCGCAGTGATCTCTCAGCATGGCACGCGGAGATATTCGCGCTCCGCGAGCGCCATGCGATGAATTACGATCGAGATAGCGAACTCATCCAACCGTACTACGTCATAGAGGAGATCAATCGCCTCACGCGTGGAGAGGCGATTATCGCCACGGGTGTCGGACAACATCAGATGTGGGCAGCGCAGTATTTCGATTTCCGTAAACCACGCCTTTGGTTGACGTCGGGCTCCATGGGCACCATGGGGTTCGGTTTGCCCGCGGCGATCGGCGCGCAATTTGCCAATCCGGGGACGTTGGTCATCGACATAGACGGTGATGCCTCGATCCGCATGAATTTCGGCGAACTCGAGACGGTCACCACCTACGATCTACCCGTAAAGGTCGTGGTACTCAACAATTTCGGCGACGGCATGGTCAAGCAGTGGCAGAAACTCTTTTTTAAGGGGCGTATGTCGGCGAGCGACAAGTCGCTACACAAGAAAGATTTCGTTAAAGCCGCTCAAGCCGACGGCTTCGGCTATGCGGTTCGGCTCGAACGCAAGGCCGATGTACCGCGTGTGATCGAAGAATTCATCCGTCATCCGGGGCCTGCATTTCTCGAAGTCATCATCGATCCGGATGCGGGGGTCTACCCGATGGTAGGCCCCGGACAGTCCTACGACGCGATGATCACGGGCGACTTCATCGTCGGCCGGCACAAGGTCAAAGAAGGCGAGGAGCCCGGTCCGTCGCAGATGTTCTGACGCCGGTAGCCTGATCAGCCCGTCTCGAGCAGTCGCAGTCCCGCAGGCGCATCGAGGGACATCGATTTCACCAGTGCGAACACGGGCCTGTCGACCACGAGCCCGAGGTCGCGCACTGCGGCGTCCGTCACGGCGGCGAGCAGGCGCTGCTTACCTACCGCCAATTCGATGAGCACCGAACCGTCGTTCCGCCGACGTAATTGCAGGATACGCGCTGGCAGAATGTTGCGGACGGAAATGCCCTGAGGTGCTTGCGTAGCGATGATTACCTCGTTGGCGGGAACATAGGCACGGATCAGCGGTCCCTTCACATCTGCGGGTAGCGGGCTGATCCGAATGGTGTGCCCGTCGAGATCTGCAAGACCGTGGGTCGAATCCGCTGCCGAGGTCTTCAGCTCGAGTGTCAGCAGACTTCCGACGTCGGCACGCATCGCCAGTAACGGTGTATCGGCACGACCGATCAGATTTTCGATCGGGCCATGCGCCAGTACCTGTCCGCGATCGAGCAAAACGAGATGATCAGCGAGTCGTAGAACCTCGGCGAGACTGTGTGTGACGTGCAGTACGGGAATACGGAATTCTCTTTTTATCGATTCGAGCAGGACGAGGATTTCGGCTTTTCTCGCAGCATCGACTGCCGCGAGCGGCTCGTCGAGGAGCAGCAGCTGCGGAGAGGCGAGCAGCGCGCGCCCGAGCGCCACTCGTTGTCTTTCGCCTCCGGAGAGATCTCTCGGCCAGCGTTCGAGGAGTGAGTCGAGCCCTAGCGTATCGATCACCCGCGCTTCGAGAGCTTCGTCGATCCGTAATGTGCGGCGTGCGCCATAACGCAGGTTGTTCAGAACCTTGAGATTCGGAAACAGCAAGCCATCCTGCGGGACCCAGCCGATGCTGCGTGATTCGGTAGGGATATGTATTCTTCTTCCGGTATCGAGCAGCACCCGATCGCCGATGACGATACGACCACGTTTCGGCTGCAGCGAGCCGACCAAAAGATCGAGAAGAGTTGACTTGCCGGCGCCCGATGCGCCAAACACCGCCGTAACACCATCGGCGGGGGTGGTGAAGCCTACATCGAGGGTGAACGAGCCGCGATGACAGAGGAGTTCGACGTCGATCATGCGGGCGGGTTCCAGCGCCGCGTACGACGGCCGAGCCATTCAGCCCCGAGCAGAGCGACTACCGCAATCGTCAATGAAATGAATGTCAGGCGTAGCGCCATGGATTCCCCGCCCGGCGTTTGCAGAGCACCATAAATGGCGAGCGCCAGCGTCTGAGTTTCGCCAGGGACGTTGGCGGCGAACGTAATGACGGCGCCGAATTCGCCGAGACAAAGTGCAAAGCCGAGTAGCGCGGCAGCGAGCACACCGGGAAAGGCTAGGGGCAGCGTTACCGTCAAGAAGCGGTCAAGAGGCCTTGCCCCTAGTGAGCGAGCTGCCATCTCGAGGCGTGGATCGATTGCTTCGATAGACAGGCGAATCGTGCGCACCATGATGGGTAGTGCGACCAGTCCCGCAGCGAGTGCTGCACCATTGGTGGTGAAAACGAGACGGATGCCGAGGACGGCGTCGAGCCAGTGTCCGATGGGGCCTTCTACCCCGAGCAGCAGCAGAAGCAGGTAGCCGACGACCACGGGGGGCAGTACGAGCGGTGAATGTACCAGGGCATCGAGGAGCGCCCGTCCGGGAAATCGACGGCGAGCCAGCAGCCAGCCGAGGCCGAGTGCCAGGGGAAGCGTGAATGCCAGCGCCCGCAGTGCCACCGACAGGCTAGTGACCATCGCCATCCATTCCGCTTCGGACAAGCTCATCGGCGCATCCTATACTTTTGAAGATGAAGTACCTGCATACCATGGTCCGCGTGACCGACCTCGAGACGTCTCTGCGATTTTATCGAGACGCCCTCGGTCTCGAAGAGTTGTCGAGAAAAGAAGTGCCACAAGGGCGCTTCACTCTGGTGTTTCTCGCTGCGCCCGGGGATTCGACAGCGCAAATCGAACTCACCTTCAATTGGGACCCCGAGGTGTACTCGGGCGGGCGCAATTTCGGCCACGTTGCCTACGCCGTAGAAGACATTTATGCCGCCTGCCAGCGGCTCGTTGATCATGGCGTCACGATTCTTCGCCCACCCCGCGACGGGCGTATGGCCTTCGTCCGCTCACCGGACGGCATTTCGATCGAGTTGCTACAGCGTGGCCAAAGCCTCGCACCCACCGAACCCTGGGTTTCGATGCCGAACACCGGCAGCTGGTGATCCGCGTGCGCCACCCATCAAGAAAGGGTGGAACGAGCGTGTCATGCTCGCGAGCGATGTCTCTTCGTGCCCTGCTTTCGGTCTTGCTGCTACTCATCGGCGGCTGCTCCGTATCGCGTGCCTATCTCGGCGAGCCGGTTCAACGCGTTAAGTCGAGCGAGGGCTATCGTCGTACGGTAATGCTTGCAGAGCGGCCCCGTGACGATTTGCTCGTGATCGTGAGTCTCTCGGGCGGCGGCATGCGCGCTTCCGCCATGGCGTACGGATTGCTTGAGCAGCTTGCCGCAGATCGCTTGCCGCAACGACAGACGACCTCGCGAATGATCGATCAGATCGACGTCCTGTCAGCGGTTTCGGGCGGAGCGATACCCGCGGCCTACTACACGCTGTACGGCGATCGGCTGTTCGAAGACTTCATTCCGCGATTTCTCGGACGCGATGTGGGAGCTGCACTGCGCCGCGACGTATTACTGAAGCCGCGCAATTGGCTTCGGCTCGCCTCCAGCGAGTATTCGCGCGGCGATCTCTACGCTGATTTTTTTGATCGACAACTATTTAACGGCGCAACTTTCGGCGATCTCGGTTCGCGGCCTGACCGGCCGTTTCTCGTGATCCAGGCGACCGATATCGCACTTGCTGGCCGATTCGAGTTCACCCAGGACGGCTTCGATCCGCTCTGTCTCGATCTGTCGCGCTATCCGCTCGCGCGCGCTGTCGCCGCCTCTTCCTCCGTACCCGCTGTCCTCGCCCCGATCACACTGCGCAGCAATGCGGGACAGTGCGGCTATGTTTTGCCAGCTTGGGTGGATACCGCGCTCGGTAATGGAGATCATAGTACGCGAACGCATTTTCGTGCCTCGATCGCCAAGGCGCGTAGCGATGCTTCCCGCATCGCCTATTTGCATCTGGTCGATGGCGCGCTCAGCGATAATCTTGGCGCTCGGGTGACACTCGATATCTTGAGTGATGAGCCAGCCGTCTTTGCAAGTGCGCTCGCACCGACGAGACGTCCGCGGGTGGTGTATATCGCGCTCAATGCAGGCGACCCGCAGATCATGCGAATCGGTGCACGACGCAAAGCTCCGGATGCTCTCGAGATGCTCCGTCTCATGGGCACCGTTCCGGTCGATCGTTACTCGGCGGAGAGCAAGACGTTGCTGCGCGAAGCACTGGAGAACTGGTCCCGTCAGCAAGGTGCAGAGCTGTACTACATCGAGCTCGAAATCGAGTCCTTGCGGGAGAATCCGCAGTTCGCGTATCTCGTTGAGTTACCGACGTCGCTCGTCATCGATCAGAAAGACGCGCTAAGGCTCCGCTGCGCTACGCGCGAAATGCTGCATTACTCGGCAGATTATCGACGTCTTCTTGAAGATCTCGGTGCCACACGCGGTGGTATCACGGGCTGCTGATCGCAGCCCTGCGACCTGCGGTAGCGGGCTTCACCACGTCATCGAGACGCCCTTGGTTTTGAGGTAGGGCTCGAGACCTTCTTTGCCGAACTCGCGACCCCATCCGGACTGTTTGTTGCCGCCGAAGGGCATGGCAGGGTCGATGGCGGCATGCATGTTGACGCTCACCTGACCCGAGTCGATTTTGCGCACCATCTGCATGGCGATGCCGAGATCTCGTGTCCACACGCTGCCTGATAGTCCGTAGACCGTCGAGTTTGCAGCACGCGCTACGGCATCGAGATCGCCATCGCTGAAACTGTGTACGCACAGCACGGGTCCGAAGATTTCGTTCTTCACCGGCGTCATATCGTTGGTGGTCCGCGCGAGTACGGTAGGCTCGAAGAAATACCCCGGGCGAGTCGGTGAGGTTCCACCGCAGACGACCTCGGCGCCCTCTTTACGACCCGCCTCGACGAATCCACTGACGCGTTCGCGTTGTTGCGCTGAAATCAGTGGACCGAATTCCGAAGTCGGGTCGAGCCCCGGACCGATCTTCATCGCCTTCGCCACGGCAGCCACACCCTCGACCACTTTGTCATGCACTTTCTCGTGCACGAATAGACGGGTGCCTGCCATGCAATTCTGCCCCTGCAGGAAGAAGCATGCGCGCGCAGCACCCGGAATCACTTGTTCGAGATCGGCGTCTGCAAAAACGACGACAGGCGATTTGCCGCCGAGTTCGAGTGTGACTTTTTTGAGATTTCCCGCGGCAGCCTTGACGATCAGACGACCGACTTCGGTCGAGCCGGTGAAGGCGATCTTATCGACACCGGGATGGGCCGCGAGCGCCGCACCGGCTGTTTCGCCATGACCGTTAACGATGTTGATTACGCCATCCGGAACGCCCGCTTCCTGGCAGATCTCGGCGAGCCGCATCGCGGTGAGGGGGGTCAGTTCCGCGGGCTTCAACACCAGCGTACAGCCGGTGGCGAGTGCAGGGGCGATCTTGAGCATCACCATGGGCAGTGGAGAGTTCCACGGCGTGATCGCTCCGACTACGCCGATCGGCTCGCGTAGCGTGAAAGAAATCGCTTCGCCGGGTAACTTGCCTTGCGGCGCAGCAGGAACCGTCGCGCCCTCAATCTTAGTTGGCCATCCTGCGTAGTAGCGGAAGAACTCCGGCACCACCATGCCGCATACGTACTGTGCGAGCGGGGTCGGCAGGCCGTTATCGAGAATCTCGAGTTCACAAAGTTGCTGAAAGTTGGCGAGGATGAGATCAGAGATTTTCCACAGCACCGCACTTCGCTGCGCAGCGGTGAACTTCGACCAGGGGCCTTCGAAGGCCGCGCGAGCGGCTCGTACCGCTGCATCGATCTCGACTGTACCGCCGCCGGAGCAGCTCGCAATTTTCAACCCCGTCGCCGGATCATGTATGTCGATTTCGGCTCCGGAGTTGGGGTGCACCCATTTGCCACCGATAAAGTGACCATGCTGTCGCTGTAAAAAATCGAGAGTTGCCTTCGACAGCGTATAGCCGGCGAGGGAAGCGGGAACGTTGCTCATGTCGACCCCCAGTGATTCCGACCGTCATCGTAAGACGGTAATCGGCTCACCTCTTCGACAGGTCTCACTCGCGTCCGGAGCGTGGCCGTCGATGACAAGAAAAAGGGCCCGGGACTTGCGTCGCCGGGCCCTTGGGATCGTCTGATCCTCGGTCGATCAGTTCATCTTGTAGTTGACGCTGACCATGTACTCGCGGGGGCGCAGCGGGATGAAGCCGCCGAGGAAGCCGCGAGAACCGGTGGTGATGACGTACTCGTCGGTGAAGTTCTTCACCGAGGCACGCACCGACCAATTGTCGTTGAACGCATGGTTTACGTAGGCGTTTCCGGTGCTGTAGCCCTTGACCTTGAAATCGTTGGTGGCCGCGGTGATGTAATCATCCGTGGTGAACCAGTCGGCACCGAAGGAGGTGCGGCCATAGGCATTGTCGACGCTGCGATCGAAGCCGATCGTGAACGAGTAGTTCGGCGTCTGCGGCACCACCGGCGACACGCCGAAGCTCCTCGGAGCGTTGGCAGGCGCACTCGTCGGGTTGAGTGAGTCGTAGCTGCCATCCATCGCGAAGGTGCCGCTCAGGAAGAGCGTAAGACCGTCGCTCGGCACAGCAGTCAACTCGACCTCGAGTCCCTTGATGGTGGCCTTGCCGGAGTTCTGCACCGGGAATGCAACCGTGCCGTCAGCATTGGTGACCGTCGCGTTGAGCGCGAGATCGTCGGCCTTGGCGATGAAGTAGTTCGCGTTGATACGCAGGCGGTTGCTGAGCATGTCGGTCTTGATACCCGCTTCGTACGTCCAGTTGGTTTCCGGGAAGTAAGGTGCCTTGGCATCGTTGGGATTGAAGATCGCGATCCCGTTGTAACCACCCGACTTGAAGCCGCTCGCAGCCGAGGCGTAGAGCAACATGCTGTCCACGTTACCGCTCGCCGGCAGCGTGTAGTCGACACCGAGGCGCGGCGTGACTTCGGAGTACGTATTCTTCAAGTTGATGAGGGCAGGCGGCGCACCGAGCAGGCTCTTCCAGTCGAGCTTGAAGGTCTTCTTGTCCTCGGTGTAGCGAACGCCACCCGTGACCTTCAGCGCGTCTGACAGTCGGTAATCGACTTGGGCGAAGGCCGAAGTCGACTTCGCGGTGGCGGTGATGAGGCCACTCGAGATCGGGAACGCCGGCGAACCGGGCGCACCGAAGTAGGAGTTCCAGCCGAGTAACTGCGTTGTATCCTCATCAAAGAAGTACAGGCCTACGAGGTAGTTGAGGTTGCCGCTCGAGCCGACCAGCTGTAGCTCCTCGCTCCACTGTTCGGCCTCGGCGTCATTGACAGCCATCACGTTGCCGTTGCCGCTGAAGTCGTTAGTGAAGTAGTCGACGGTCTTGACGTAGCCCGTGATCGAACGCAGCGTCGACTCACCCATGTCGTAGCCGACGTTCAGCGAGCCGATCGTCTGTTGCGTGCTTCCGTCTGGGTAGTTCTTGAGACCGTTCGGACGCGCCGCGTTCGGCGTGTTCAGAACGTACTTGCCGAACTGCGGCACGAGATCGTCCGAAGTGAACTGCTTCGTTGCGGGTACCGAAGGCGTCCCAGCGGGAATCAGCTGGCCGCCGTCGTTGCCGGAATCGGCAAACGACAGGGACGCCGTAACCTCGAGATTCTCGCTACCCGTATAGCGGACCTTGGCGCGCGCCGCCCAGTTCGTTTCCTCGCCGACTTCATCGGCCTTCGACGGGTTGCGGTTGTAGAACTGGCCGCCTTTATTGGAATAGAGCGCGGAGAACGAAGCGCCCCAGCCCTCGGAAACCGGACCGCCGACGCTCATGCTCAAGCGCTGCTGGTCGAAGTTACCGGCACCGACGCTGATGTCGCGCCAACTGTCTTCACCGGGCGTACGAGAGACGAACTTGATGGCGCCGGCGAGCGTGTTGCGTCCGTAGAGCGTTCCTTGCGGACCACGCAGAACTTCGACGCGCTCGATATCCGCCAACGTAATGTTGTTGCCGTTGAGTCGTGCGATGTACACGTCATCGACGTAGATGCCGAAGGGCGACTCGGCGACGACCAGCGCCGCGTCTTGCTGCAGCGAGCCGCGCAGCGAGGGCGAGAGATTGGTTGGCGTCGTGATGTTGTTGAACATCTTGAGGCTGGGCGCAAAGCGGGCGAGATCGCGGGCCTCGGTGACCTGCTTGTTGGCCAACGCTTCCGCGGTGATCGCGGTGACAGGTACGGGCACGGACTGCAGCGAGGCCTCCCGCCGTTCGGCAGTGACGACGATTTCCTCGAGCACGCCCGAGGCGTTGTCGTTCTGAGCAAAGGCACCCGCTGGAAGGACGGCGAGCCCGACGGCTAAATGCAACAAACGGTGTTTAGACATGCTTGTTCCCTGATGAGTGGTGGTCCCTGTTCGCCCGCGACTACGTCTGTCCGTATCGCGGACCACCGTAATCTATCAGAGGTTGGTACTGCGGGGGCTGTACCGGCCCCAGAGCGGACCCTATCTGTTGTCTGGGGGCAACAGCGGGTCGATGCCAAAGTCAACTGAGGTTGACGACGACCTTGCCCGTGTTGCGCCCGGCGAGCAGATGTTCGACGGCATCGGCCGTACGGTCGAGGCCGTGGAAGGGGGTCGTATCGACGAGCGCCCGCAGCCGTCCGCGGTAATAGAGATCGAGGATGCGCTCAGCCGACTCTGCAAAAAACTCCGGAAATGCCTGGTTCTGAAAGCCGCGGATCGAGGCCGATTTCCAGTAGAGCTTGCGGTAGGCACGGGCCTGCGGGACGAACTCGATCGGCTTGTCGAAATCGCAGGTGTGCCCGCTCACCACGATCCGACCGCGGAATGCGACATGATCGACGAAGGCATCGAAGATCTCGCCGCCGACCGAGTCGTAGCCGACGTCGATGCCGCGGGGATATTCATGTTCGAGTACGTGGCGCACGCTCTCCTTGCGGTAGTTGATTGGGCGATCGACACCGAGCTCACGCAACAACGCGATCTTCTCCTCGCTGCCGGTGATGCCGATGACGTGACAGCCACGCAGCTTTGCAAGTTGTACGACAAAGTGACCGAGCCCGCCCGCGGCTGCCGAGACTGCGACCGTATCTCCGGGCCGCACTTCGCCGATGCGCTCGAGACCGACCATGGCCGAGATGCCTGTCGGAACGAGCGACAGTATCTCGGGTGTAGCTGCACGAACGCGCACGACTCGCTCTGCACTCGCGATCTGATATTCGCGATAGCCTGAGCCGAGACGTGACGTTGCCACGGCATCGCCCTCGCGTAGCTGCGTTACGTCGGCACCTGTGGCGACGACCACGCCTACCGACTCGATTCCCATGTCGAAAGGGGGTTTAACGTCGAGATAGCGTATCGAGTTTCGACAAAGGTTCTTGTCGAAGATCGCGTTGCAACCTGCGTAGGCGTTGCGAATTACGATCTCGCCCTGGCCGGGATCGCGCCAGGGTTCGGTGACCACGCAGGTCGAACTACGGAAGTCTCCCGTGAGCTGATGTATGACGAGTTTGCGGTAATGCGCTGGAAAGGTCATAACGCGATTCAACAGTAGAGGCGGACCGACTGTCCGGTTAGAGTGCGGGCGAAGCTTAACGCAAGGAGGCCCGTCCCGTGCCCACGATACTGATCACCGGAACATCGCGAGGCCTCGGTCTCGAATGCGTTCGCCAATACGCTGCGGAAGGTTGGCAGGTGCTCGCCTGCGTTCGCAAACCCGATACGGCGAGTGAACTGCAGGCTCTGGCTTCAGCCCACGCCTCTCGCATACGCGTCCTCAAACTCGACGTCGAGGACCACTCGGAGATCGACCAGCTTGCTCGCGAACTGACGGGCACGAGTATCGACGTTCTGCTCAACTCCGCGGGCACGATGGGTAGCGGTAGTTTCGCTAAAGATGGTATCGCATTCGGCAGCTTCGGCACGTCGAACTTTACGGACTGGGAAAAAGTATTTCGCCTCAACGTGATCGGTCCGATGAAAATGGCGGAGGCCTTCGTCGAACATGTTGCAAGATCACAGCAGAAAAAAATCGTCACGCTAACGAGCATGCTCGGCTCGGTGGCCATCAACCGTATCGGCGGCCTCTATGCCTATCGAGCAAGTAAGGCAGCAGTGAATGCCATCATGAAGTCGATGGCCATCGATCTTGCGAAATCGCATGGCATCGTGGCCACCGCTCTGCATCCGGGGTGGGTGCGTACCGACCTCGGCGGCCCGCGAGCCGACATCGATGCACCTGCGAGCGTCGCCGGTATGCGTCAGGTGATCGCCTCGCTCACTCCCGATAAGGCTGGCCGCTTCTGGGTCTACGACGGCAGCGAACTGCCGTGGTGACTCAACAAATTGCGCACGTCGACCGCGCTGCCCTTCAGAAAAACATTTTCGCCATCGTCTTGCGACTCGGGTCGTAGGCGTTATACGTCTTGCCGATGGTCGTCGGATCACCGAGCGCTGCAACGGCAAGTCCCGCGAGATCGACTCGACCGATGAAGCTGAAGGCGGCTGGATCGTCCACCAATAAGGCCGTACCGGTCTTCGGGACATCGCCGAGTCCGCCCGGACGAATGATGGTGTACTCGAGACCGCTCGCGCGCAGATGATCTTCCGCCTGTGATTTTAGGGCGATGACATCCTTAAGGAAGCGTCGCGACGGCGCGGGCGCAGCTTCGTAGGAGTTGCCGGTACCGATTACGGTGATGAATACGAAGCGTTTCACGCCGGCATTTTTAGCCGCGTCGATCACGTTGCGATTGCCGATGAAGTCCGGGCGCTTGTCTTGCTCACCACGCGTGGTACCGAGCGTCGATACCACGGCGGCGAATGATCCCGAGTTCACGGCAGACTGAACCTGTCCCGCATCGAGGGCATCGGCGATCACCGTGGCGACACCCAGTTCTTGCAGCCCGGAGGTGTTCGACGTTGCGCGAACGGCGACGGTCACCGCTTCACCACGTTCGCGCAACTGACGCACGATCTCGAGACCCGTGCCGCGGGTGCCACCGAACACCAGCACCGGACCTCCGATGGGTGTGTACGAAGAGGCCGCCCGCACGTTGATCGGTTCGTGCGACGAGCCACTGAAGATGAAGACGTAGCTCGAAACCACGACGACGAGTACGAGCAGCAATGTGCCGACGACTTTCAGAAAACCGAAGATGAGCTTGAGCATGACCGGGTCTCCCGCAGATCAAAGATTGCGACTATGGATTATCAGCGCGCCCCCGGAGGTGCGTACTTCTCGACCCATTCTCGAACCGTCTTGTACCAGAAGAGCGAGTTCTGCGGCTTCAGGATCCAGTGATTCTCGTCCGGGTAGTAGACGAATTTAGAGGGTACGCCTCGCTTTTGCAGGGTGTTGAAAAGCTCGATCCCGTGGTTGACCGGCACTCGAAGATCGGCCTGTCCGTGGATCACCAGAGTCGGTGTGACAAAATTACCGGCCGAGACGTGGGGTGAGTAGCGCGCGAATTCTTCGGGACGCTCCCAGAACTCGAAGAAGCGATCCCGCTCAGCGCCAAAGTCGGCGGCGATCTGCGTGTACCTATTGTAGACCGCCGCGTGGGCAATCAGGGCCTTGAACGGATGTGCGCGACCGAGCAGCGTGCTCGCGAGGAAACCGCCGTAACTTCCGCCGCCGGCCACCATGCGATCCGCATCGACGTAAGGTCTTGCCGCGAGCCATTCGGCAGCTTTCACCGTATCGTCATAGGGCTTGGTGATCCAGTCGGGGTTGATTGCATCGGCGAACGCCTGACCGAAGCCGCTCGAGCCGTGGAAGTTGTGCCACGTTACGATGTAGCCCCAACTCGCGAACACCTGTGCGTTCCAGCGCCACTGCACGGCATCCTGGATGCCATTGTGGGGTCCACCGTGCAGCAGCATGAATACCGGATATTTTTTGTTGGGATCGAAGTCGGGCGGGTAGACGACCCACATTTGTATCGGCGCACCGCCCGCGCCCGAGTAGGTGATGCTTTCGACTTTGCCCTGCCGCAGACCGCCTAGCGCTGTATCGTCGAAAGTGGACAGCTTCGTAGCGCCTCCGTCGTCCAAGTCCACACGAACCAGAGTCGGCGGCTCCGAAAAACTTTGACGTAGTGCTACGGCAACCGGCTTAGCCCCGCCCGCTGGCGCGAGAGCGAGACTGGTGAAGCTGCTGCTACCGGTAATAGCCTTGGGCCAGCCAGGCGCGGCGAGATCGAAGCGGTAGATGCGATTGGTCGCTGCATCGTCGATCGCAGAGAAGATTGCTTTCGAGTCCGGCCGCCAGACGAGCCCACCGACCGATCGATCGAAATCGACGCTGAGGTCGCGACGTGCAGCAGAGCGACGATCGATGAGTATCAGCTTGGCCCTATCGGCATAGAAACCGGGGATCGACTGGGCTGCATAGCCGAGCCATCGACCATCCGGGCTGTATGACGGACTGCCATCGTCGGCGAGATTCCCCTCGGTGAGGTTACGTGGTGCCTTACAGCCGCAACTGGCGATCGCGATGAGGTCGTAATTCGGCTCGACACCACTCTTGTCGACATTAGCAACAAAAGTGATCTCCTCGCCGTCCGGTGAGATGTCGTAAGACGCGCGCGAGTAGTCGCTCTTGGAGAGATGAAAGCCTGACTGGCGTGTCACGGCCGTGATTTCTCCTCGTTCGACCGTAACGGAGAACACGTGCGGTTCACGATCGTCGAGATAGCGATCCCAGTAGGAGATCGGCGCCTTGTCCCATACCTTTGCGGTCATTTTCGACTCGGTCCTCTCCCTCAGTCGTTTCGCTTGGTCATCCCAGTTCACGAGATCGGTCCAAATCGGCGTGACGAAGGCGAGCTTACGACTGTCCGGGAACCACTTATGTGCGCCGATGCCAGTCGGAACGTCGGTGACGCGACGTGCTTCGCCGCCGTCGATCGGGATGACGTACAGCTGGCTTTCCTTATCGTCACCGCGCTTGGAGACGAAGGCGACGAGCTTGCCGTCGGGACTGAAAGTCGGTGCCGAGTCAGAGGCACGGTCGCTCGTCAATTGCCGGATGGAGCGGCCATCGGTGGAGAGCAGCCAGAGATCCGCCTGCCCCCGATTTTCTTTGACGTCGAAGCGCGTGACCGAAACCACGGCAAGCTTGCCGTCAGACGAGATGTCAGCATCACCAAGACGCGCGAGCGACCACATTTTTTCGGCGGAGAGGTTCTCGGCTGATACGGACGTCGCAGTGATCGCAGCGCCTATCAACGATACGAGGGCGAACAGAGCGATATTAGGTCGAGCACGAGGAAACATCATGCGCGGACTCCTTTCACTTGGCGCAATGCGTCGATGAGCGAATCGTTGTCCGCCGTGGTGCCGATCGAGATACGGCACCAATCATTCAATGGTTCGAAGGGGCGGCCGACCTCGAACCCGAGAGTTTTCATTCGTTCGCGAAATTGTGCGAGCGGCATCCCGGTGCGTACGAACACGAAATTCCCGTGGGAGTCGCTGCACTGCATACCGAGTTCGTTGCAGACCTTGGTGATACGACGACGGTCGGCCACGATACGATCGCGCGACATAGAGATGAATGCCTTGTCTTCGAGGCTTGCGGCGGCTGCGGCAAGACCGAGCACGTTCGGCGTCGCCATTTGCAGCGAGCGCAGCCGACGCAGCGTGTCGGGTCGGCCGAGAGCGTAACCGACGCGCAAGCCGGCGAGTCCGTGAACCTTAGAAAAGGTACGCAGTACGACCACGTTGTCTTCGCCACGGGTGAGATCGACCATGCTTTCGGTTGCACCGGGCTCTACGAGGTCCATGTACGCCTCGTCCACTACGACGAGTGTACGAGCGGACAGACGACGAACGAACTCGCGTAGCCGTGCGCCATTGACGACGGTACCGGTCGGATTGTTGGGATTGCAGAGATAAAGGAGTCCAGTACCGCTCGGTGTTGCAGCATCGAGCGCATCTAGATCGTGACGCAGCGCCGCATCGAGAGGCACTTTGCGCACTTCGGCACCGACTTTTTCGGCGAACGCCATCAGCTGTCCGAAAGTAGGCCAAGCGCAGCTCACGGTGCCGCGTGCAGCCCAGCCGAGAGCGAGCATATGCAGCAATTCGCCGGAGCCTGAGCCGAGGACGACACGCTCCGTAGCGACGCCTTCAAGTGCAGCGATCGCCGCGATGAGCCGCGTGCCGTATTCACCACCATAACGACAGCCGTCATCGATAGCGGCTGCGACGGCTGCCCGCGCCTTCGGCCCCGGCCCCCAAGGATTTTCGTTGAGAGAAAGTCGAATCGGGCCTCGCGTACCCGCGGTTTTTCCGGGGGGCGCCCCCACGAGAAAGCTCGCTCCGATAGCTAACGATATGGCCTGCCGTCGATCGAGATGAGCCATGTCGAATCCCCCCGAAATAGTGATCCCGTGAACTTAAGCCATCTGCGGCCTCATGGCCACGGTGCGCCAGGCGCCCGAAGGTCGCCACCCCCGGAGCGCTGATGCATACTGCCGGCATGTCCAACCTCGGCGACGGAAGGATCGTAGTCGGCACGGCACGCAGCGAGCGTGGCGATGCCATCGACCTCGTTCGCCGTTGGTTCGATGCCACGTCGACACGCGACCTCGCGGCGGCCGGCGATCTCATGGCGCCCGGACCGCGCATCACCGTCTCCGGCGGCCATCGGTTCGGTTCTCTGCAGGATTTTGCCGAGTGGGGTGCTCGACGTTATGCCGAGGTCCGCAAGCAATGCGACAGCTTCGAGGCCTGCGAGGCAGCTGGCGGGTTCGCCGTCTATGTCCGCGGCGAGATGCAGGGCGCTTGGAAGGATGGAACGCCTTTTTCAAAAGTCCGATGGTGCGATCGGTTTCTCGTGCAGGGTGGCCGTATCGTCGATCTGGAGACCTGGAGCGATTTGGCCGAGTCTCGACTCGCCGAATAACCCCCTAGGCCCACGGCTGGGAGCCCTCTGATGACTGATCCGAAACTCGACCGTTACGCGGCGCTCGCGCTGCAGATCGATTGTGATGGCGTGCATCCCGATCGTGATCGCGAATCTTCCGCGGCGCGCATGGCGGCCTCCTTGACGCGTATAGATCAGGCGATCGCCGGTGCGAAACGCTGGATCGGCGCCGACCTCAAGCTCGTCGTTCTCCCTGAGTACATACTGAGCGGTCCGCCCTGGGGCGAGACCATTCCCGAGTGGGCTGCGAAGGGAGCGCTTGCGCCCGACGGTCCAGAATATGCGTCGCTTGCCGGGCTTGCGCAAAAGCACGGGGTTTTCCTTGCCGGCAACGGTTATGAAACCGATCGCCATTTTCCGGGGATCTATTTTCAGGCCTGTTGGGTTTTCGATCCTTCAGGCAACCGCGTGCTCACTTATCGACGACTGATCTCGATCTTCGCACCGACACCACACGATGTTTGGGACAAGTATCTCGACATCTACGGCCTCGAGGGCGTATTTCCTGTAGCCGACACCGTTATCGGCAAGCTCGCCGCCATCGCCTCCGAAGAAATTCTCTATCCGGAAGTGGCGCGTGCGCACGCCATTAGGGGTGCTGAGGTTTTATTGCATTCGACGAGCGAAGTGGCTTCGCCCAACCTCACGATCAAGCAGATTGCTCGGCGAGCTCGAGCCCTCGAGAATCTCGCGTATGTGGTTTCGGCAAACACGGCGACCTTGCTCGGTATCGATGTCCCGGTCGATTCCAGCAACGGCTATTCGGATCTGATCGACTACCATGGCAACCAGATGGTGGTCGCGGGCGCTGGCAATTCCTCGGTTGCGAACGCCTTCCTCGACATGGCGGGACTGCGCGCCTATCGACGACGACCTGCCATGTCGAACATGCTGTCGCGCCAAGCGCTTGAGTTGTTCTCCGATTCTTTTGCGCAGGCCGATCTGCGTCGTCGCAACGGATTACTCCAGGGTGACAAGCTCGTGATCCCCGACCGCGCATATTTTCAGCAGCGTCAAGCGGACGCGATCGCGCGGATGATCGAGCGCGGAATTCTCTGACGGACATTCGCGAAATGCCGCGTCGGGCTATCCATGATCGATACGGCGATCCGCGCGACGTGCTGCGCGTGATCGAAGAACCCGCCGAGGCGCCGTGTCCCGGTCAGGTGATCATCCGTATGGAGGCGGCTGCGATGCACATCGCCGACCTGCGTACGATCGCGGGCGCCGACACTTTTCGTTTTCCGTTACCGCGAACGCCGGGATTCGAGGGTATCGGTAAAGTCGTGCGGGTCGGCTCCGGCGTCGAGACTCCTCGAATCGGCGAACGAGTTTTTCCGGCGCTCGGTAGCGGCACGTTTCGTGAAGAAGTGCGCTGTGCTGCGGCAGACTGCCTGCCTGCACCGCCGGGCGATCCGTTGCAACTCAGTTTGCTCACGGTCAACGGCCCGACGGCATGGGTACTGCTGGAAGATTTCGCTCGCCTCAGCCCGGGCGAGTGGCTGATTCAAAACGCCGCAAACTCGAGCTGCGGCCGTTATCTCATCCGTCTCGCTCGCCGTAAGGGCATTCGAACGGTCAACGTCGTGCGTCGCGCCGAGATGATCTCTGAATTACGCGAGCTCGGTGGTGAGGTGGTTTTGCAGGACGGCGACGATCTTGCCGCGCGGGTCAGGAGCGCAGTCGATGGCGCACCGATACGTCTCGGAATCGATGCGGTATCGGGACCCGCCACGCAGCGTATCGCCGAGTGCCTCGCACCCGATAGCCCGCTAGTCAGCTATGGATCAATGACGAACCAGCGCTGTGAAATCGACTTTTATTTGATGTTTAGACAGGGCATCGTGCTGCATGGCTTGAGTTTTGTAAGGCAGTTTCGTCATCGGACGCCCGCGCAAGTTCGTGAACTCTACGCCGAGCTCGCTGCATTGATGGCGCACGGCGAGCTCGTCGCGAGAATAGCCGGCGTGTACCCGCTCGAAAAAATCGTCGATGCCTGCGCACATGCAGCGCTCTCCGGCAGTGATCGCGACGGAAAAGTGGTGATCAGATTCTCCGACTGAAAACTCAGTCGTTGACCAACACGATCTTGCCGAAGTGCGTGCGCGAGTCGACCATCGCATGCGCTTTGACGAGTTCGCGCATCGGCAGAACGGTATCTACCACCGCCTTGAAGCGGCCATCGGCGAACATCGGCAAAGCGATTTCGCGAAACGACTTCATCGACTCGGGTTCGAACCGCGCACTCGAACTGATGCTCATCGCGAGCAGCTGCAGGTTGCGAATGCCGATGTTGAGGCTGAAACACACCTTGCGTCCGCCGGTGCTGCCGTACATGACGACTCGCCCCTCCGCAGCCATGGAGTCAAGGAGAGCTGTCGCCGTTTCTTCACCGATGGTCATGAGGCCAATGTCGATTCCGTGGCCTCGCGTGTCGCGCATCACCTCGACGGGAAGATTCGCCGTTTTATAGTTGTAGGTGGCGTTGGCGCCAGCAGCAATGCCTCGCGCGCATTTGTCGTCTCGACTCGCGGTACCTGCGACCCAGCAGCCCTGCCAACGCGCGATCTGCAATGCGGCGCTACCGACACTACTCGCAATGGCTTCGATGAGTACACGCTCACCCACACGCGCTTTTGCGACGGTGAAGAGCGCATGCCATGCTGTCAGCCAGCCAACCGGGATCGCTGCACCTTGTACGAAGTCGAGCGATGCGGGCAGCGGCAAGGCGTGTGCCGAATCGAGGAGAACGTGCGTTGCATGCGATCCGCGGGCACGCCCGAACACCCGATCACCGACGGCGAATCCCTTGACGTCGCGGCCGATCGCCTCGATCACACCTGCCGATTCCATGCCCATCACGAAGGGCAGCGATTGTCCGGAGTAGGTGCCCGCACGCATGCGAGTTTCGGCGAAATTGATGCCGGAGGCGTGGACACGGACGAGCAGCTGCGTCGCCCCTGGCTCAAGTGAGGGCAGCGGGCCCCACTGCATCACGTCTGGCCCGCCGAATTCGCGGACGATCCAACCTTGCACGGACCGACTCGCCTGCTGTGTCAGCTGCGCGAGGCCATGAAGGCCGTGAACGCTCGCTGATACTCGGATACGAATTCCGCCGCGATCGGATCGGACTGCATCTGTGACCACCACCGCGTCAATCGCGGGAGTCCTGCATAAGGATCGGCGATGCCGCATGCGCCGGCGATGAGCGCCATCATCTGCAGGCACGGCAGCAGAGAAACGTCCGCATACCCAAGCTTGTCACCGATCGCGTACGGACCGGCACCCATGAAATGTTCGAGTTGTTCGAGCGATTTGCGATATGCGTCGGCGCCCGCTGCCACTTCGTCAGCCTTGCGCTTTTCGGGGTTCATGTTGCCAAAGAATGCGCGGCCGTGAGGCATCACATAGAGATCGACGATACGCCCAAGGAGTCTCGCCTGTGCACGATCGACCGCGGCAGAGGGCAGCAGAGACGGCGTGGGGTGTGCATCCTCGAGATAATCGAGTAGCACCATAGACTCGGCGAGTCCTCGTCCATCGACCTCGAGCGCAGGCATCTTACCCATCGGATTGATCTTCAGAAATTCCGGAGTCTTGATGCCACCGGCCGGCATCTCGGGTTTCAGGGGCAACCCCTTGAGGCGTGCCGCGTATGCGACGCGAGCGACGTAGGGCGAGACGATTGAGCCGTACAGTTTCATGGATTCTCCGAAGAGCGCTGTGCGCCGAGGGAAGCGAACTATGACGAAGCCGAGCGCACAGCGTCAACCCTGTAGAGCGACCATGCCGTCAAAACCAGTAGAGGCAGTGAAACTAGATTGAGCCACTTCCATCCGAGCGTCTCGATAGCGACTCCCGCAAGCAGCGAAGCAACGGCCTGCGATCCGAAAACAGCGAAATCATTGAAGCCCTGTGCGCGAAAACGCTCGCCGGAAGAATAAGTCGTGGACAGCAGCGTCGTCGCTGCGACAAACATCAAGTTCCACCCTATGCCTAGCAAAACGAGTGCGGAGAAGTAATGCAAGAAGTGATGACCTGCGAATGCTGCGATCACGATACATATGACGTTCGCGACGATACCGACCGACATCATTCGACGGATCCCGAGTTTTGCGACCAGCCAAGGAGTAGCGAGCGATGGCAGATACATACCGAGCAAGTGACCCGTGATGACGGCCGTCGTCTCCGTCGTCGAGAAGCCGTCGTGTACGTGCATACTGAGCGGAGTTGCCGTCATAATGAAGCTCATCACGGCATATGATGAAAGCCCTCCGAGAACTGCAAGCCGATATCCGGGGTCGCTAATTATTTCTTTGATTCCGCGATCCCTGCCCGCATCATCCCGTTGGTGTCGCGGGATCGAGGCGGGAAGTCGGGTCAGCACGAGTGCCGCCAAGAGACACAACGCCGACAAGATCAAAAACGAGACGGTGTATTGCGGCATCTCACCGATATCGCCGGCGAGACCGCCGAGCGTCGGACCGACCACGGCTGCAACGAGTGTACCGATCATCACTGTGGCGACGGCCTTACCCGCAAGCGAGGTAGCGACGAATTCGATGGCTGCAAAACGGTACTGCTGGACGAAAGCCATATTACTGCCGATCAGGAAGCCTGCGAGACAAAAAAGAGGAAAGTTTTCGGTGGCTACCGAGATAGCAGCGAGGACGGCGGCGATCGCTGCGATGATCGCGCTGCCTACGAAAGCGGGTCTGCGACCTACCCGCTGCATGAGCATTGCTGCAGGCAGCGACATGCTCGCGAGACCGACGATCGACAGAGACAAGGGAAGGGTGGCGAGCACAGGAGTCGGTGCGATCCGGGTGCCGACTATTCCACCGAACGTGACGAGAACGATGGTACCGCAGGCTGCAAGTGCCTGGGCGAGGGTGAGAATCCAGACGTTGCGCATCGGTCAACCGGGGCTGCAGGAAAACCGCAGTATATCCGCCGATGTTTCCTCGGTTATGCTCATGGCATGAGAGAGCGCCAACCACCGGTTCCTGCACCACAGCCCGCATTTTTCGACGATCCTGCAATAGATAACCTGATCGCAGTGACCCTCGAACTCGGGGCGGAGCTCTGGGTGCAGAAAGAGCGGCTGCGAATCGTCGAAAAGCTGCTTGCCGAACAAGGCGTCGTCACCGCCGAGGCCATAGAGCGCTACGTAGGTTCACCGGAAGAAATTGCGCGTGTGCAGGCCGAGCGGGATGCTTTCGTCAATCGCCTCTATGGTCTCTTTGCTCGGGGCGCGGTTCGCGCAACGCCCTCGGAGTCCAGTGATCAGGCTTCGCTGCATTCCATCCCTGGCACCTGAGAACGACATGACGGCTACGCTCGCTTCCGAGTACATCGAGCGCATCTTACGCGCGCGTGTCTACGATGTGGCGATCGAGTCGCCGCTCGAGCCTGCTGCTCGTCTCTCGAAACGCCTCGGCAACGAAGTGTTGCTCAAGCGAGAAGACCTGCAGCCCGTTTTTTCGTTCAAGCTACGCGGCGCATACAACAAAATCGCTCAACTCCCGGACCAAATCGCAGCGTGCGGCGTCATCTGCGCGTCAGCTGGCAATCATGCACAGGGCGTGGCGCTTGCTGCCAAGAATCGCGGTATTCCCTCAGTAATCGTCATGCCGGTGACGACACCGCAGATCAAGGTCAGGGCGGTTCTCGATCTCGGCGGTGAGGTCGTGCTGCGCGGTGACGACTACGATGCCGCGTACGAGCATGCTCTTGAGCTAGCGCAGCAGCGCAAGATGATCT